>R03__coassemble_479_pt1 | contig 22798 bp, 15 predicted proteins | sample R03__metabat2_low_PE_024 | metagenome-assembled genome bin R03 | reverse complement strand
AAGATAGAGTCTAAGAATGCTTGAAAATTTATGAAATTTTATTTCCGAGGGTCAACTTTGGTTAACATCAGAAATGGCATGTGATACGTTATGCTCACATGCCATTGAAGTGACTCGGATGGGACTCAAACCCATGACCTCAGGAACCGGAATCCTGCATTCTATTCAACTAAACTACCGAGCCAGGATTTATTTTAATGAGATAAATGATGAATGATGAATGATAAATGATAAATGAAGAATGAAGAATGAAGAATGAAGAATCATTCAATATTAATATTCTATATCCATTATTCTTTATCAATATCAGTTAACTATGAATTTTGCATTATGAATTTTGCATTATGCATTATGAATGGTGCATTATGAATTATACATTAACTTTCATCCGTACAAGTTCTATCTTTGTTACGGTGTTTTTGACAATTTTGAATTCATAATCACCCACTTTCACGACTTCGTTTATCTTAGGGAAGTTCTGATATTCATGAAGGATAAGTCCTCCGATTGTCTTGTATTCATCATCTTCAGGCAATTCGAGATCGAACATCTCGTTGACTTTTTCAATCTCAAGACGTGCCGAGAGAATGTATTCGTCGTCGCTGATCTTCTTTGAGATGTATTTGTCGTTGTCGTGTTCGTCTTGTATGTCGCCGAATATCTCTTCGACGATATCCTCAAGACAGACGATACCTGCTGTACCTCCGAATTCATCTACGACAACAGCGATGCTCTTTTTCTGTTGCATGAACATCTGCATCATGCGCTTTGCTACCATTGTCTCGGGAACGAAAGCCATAGAGCGGATGTGTGACCGCCATTCGCTTGAGTCGTGGAACATCTCTGACGAATGTATATATCCTGTGATGTGGTCGATATCTTCTTTATATACAATAATCTTTGAGCGTCCGCTTTCCACGAATTTCTGCATCAACTCTTCCGGTGGGCAATCTATTTCAACGGCCGTTATTTCTGTTCGCGGAATCATGCAGTCGCGTACTTTGGTATCGTTAAAGTCTAACGCATTCTGGAATATCTTGACTTCTGTCTCTACCTTGTCCTTGTCGTCGGCGTTATCTATTGATGTCTGTACAAGATAGTCAAGGTCAACACGTGAGAAAGCATCATTATTACCTGTTGTGCTTACCTTATTGCCTGATATCCAGAGGAAGAAGTTGCTGAGCAACGTTGACAGCCTTGATATCGGCCACAATATGATGTAGCAGAGTAGGGCAGGGTATGCGAAGGCTGTAAGCATGCTGTTGGCATTTGCTTTGAAGATAGTCTTTGGTATGAACTCACCTGTAAACAGAACGATTATTGTTGACAATATGGTGTCTGCTGGTACTGTTACTGACGCGGGGTATCCTTCGAAGATCGTAGCATCAAAGAGTTCGGCTATCAGAATGCCATAGATGACGAGAGCGATGTTGTTACCTACGAGCATCGTTGACACAAATGTGTTAGGATGCTTGTAGAATATATGTAATGGCCTGCTGGCAAGTGTGTCCTTCTCACGATCCATCTCCACGAGCATGCGGTTTGAGGATACGAATGCTATCTCCATCCCTGAGAAGAATGCAGAGAAAAGCATTGTTATTAAGACGTTTATGATGAGTGAGGTGAACACTTCCGAGAGAAATTAAGACATTAATATATTAAGAAATTAAAATATTAAAATATTAAAATATTAAAATTCTTGTCGTTATTTATTGCTTGTGTCTGTTGTCGTTTTTATTGTTTGTTGTCTGTTGTCGTTTTCCTTGTTGGAGCCGTCTGCGGTCGCATAGGCGGCATGACGATTGTTGTATCGGCTGATGTCTGCTCGTTATTGTTATTGTTGTTGTTTCCGCTGAAGTCGGCACTTTCGAATGAGCCTTTGGAGTTTGTGACAAGATATTTTGTCATCTGCTCATCGCTCCTGAAGTATGTGCCTTGCATTGTGCGTTCGGGTGTTATGAGCTTTGAGAACATATGGCTGTAGAACTCTCGCCTCTGCTGATCCCAGAATAGCTCTTCGCTTGCAAAGCGCAGGCCGTCGGTTGTCCTGACACGTACGTTGCCTCGCAGCTCCCAGACACGCAGAGAGTCATAATAGAAAGCTGTGTCTGACTGTACGAATGCTTCTATATGGAATTTCTCGTCGAACTGCTCCATGAACAGTCCTTTGTTGAATATCCAGCGTGATGGATGGCGTACGGTATTTACTTGCCACTCTTCAGAGACTATTCTGTACTTCATCACGCCTGAGTCAGATATCATCGTGTTGACACCATAGCTGACCATCATAGCTGCCGAGTCGCGTGCGTGGACAGCAGGCGCCGTGTGCTCTTTCTCTTCTTTGCATGAAGCCATGAGCACGACGAAAGCCATGAATATGTATAGAAGTGTCTTCAAATTAATGTCGTTTAGCTAAAGAGTGCAGAGAGATTAGGGCGTGTATTAGAATTAAGAATTAAGAGTTAAGAATTATGATATCCACTACACGCTAACGATTAGCATACGAAGGTAATATTCATTCTTCATTCTTTATTCTTCATTCTTCGTTATTCAAGCTTCCACTTCATGAACCATCGCTCATTGAATGTTATGCCAATGTTTATGCGGAAGGTGTTCTCGCGTATCAATCCCGTAGCATTCTGCTGAACCCATTGACCCGAGATGTTGAGTATCGAGCGTCCTCCAGCTGCTGTGATAGGCAGGCCGAGACCTATGGAAGCCGAATACTCTTTTGGGCCTTCAATACCATTAATATAATAATAAGGTGTGGCATAACCTACACCGGCACGTATGTGTACGCGGTTAAAGTAGTTTCGGCTGACAGGGTTCGGAATGTATTCTCCACCAACGACAATCTTATGACGGTCCTTCATCGTACCGGATGTCAGAGTGTATATCGATGATGATATTTCAGAAACATACTCTAAGTTAGGATAATCATACTGCCCCCACTTCTGCAGAGAGTAGTCGGCACCTATGTAAAGGCTCTTTCCGTGACGGAATGCCAGTCCTCCACGTATTGTCGTTGGTATGTAGAGTGCCTTGTTCAGTACCGTTGCTGTTGTGTCAGATACTCCCGTCTGAGTGTTCGTACTGATGTTCTTCATATCACACGATCCACCAAGATGGTGTCCGAACTTGTATGTTCCGCCTATTGTGACAACGTCGTTACGCCCGAGACGAATGTCGTATTGCAAGCCTAAGTCGAGGTCATAACTGCGTAATTCTGCTGAGTAGTATCTGTTTGCTGTGCTTACATAACTGTCAGAGAATGAGTTAACTACCGAGCGGCTGTATGATCCCCAGAAGTATCCGATGTTAGCACCTATGGCAAGTCCCTTCAGCGGGCTCCATCCAAGGCCAGCATATAGTGAACGTGTGCCACCAGAACCGGAGTGTGTTGTGGTTATCGTCGTAGAGTTTGTGTCGGATATCTTCTTGGCTGTATAGTCATTATAGCTGTAACCGATGTTGGTATATGGCATGATACCGATGCTCATACCAAGATTCTTTGCAACTCGGAAAGCCATTGTGGCATAATCGAAATTAGCGTTCTGCGCGTTTATCTTGCGGCTGCCTTCCTGGAAGTTTGTCACCTGAAGCGATGCTCCGACATCAAAAATGAATGTCAAGCTGTCGATAAAAGCGTATGATGCCGGGTTCTGATAGTTCAGCTGGTTTGACTGGTGCATACCCATGGCGACACCGTTCATGCCACGGTTAAATCCCGTTGACTGTTCGCTGAGTATGCCAAGACCGTACTGGCTATATGGTGAATTTGTTCCACTCTGGGCAAAAGAGATGAGTGGGACAAGCATCGCAAGGATGGCGGTTATTTTCTTCATAAATTGTTAAAATATCACTAATGTGGGGCGTGATTTCTAAATTTGGTGCAAAATTACAAAAAATTATGGAGAAAAAAGCACGAAATGTCAGAAATATAAGTTATTTTTGCATCGTGAAACATTTATATCGACATATTTCAAAAGATTTAAGGAATTTTATAGCACTTTCAGCTGTAATGTTCTTTTCGGTTATTGGGCCTGCTTATTCGCAGCCAACAGGACAACAGACAGGTTTCTCACCCGATTCGCTACATATTTATCTTCTGACTTGCTCGCCCCATCAGGAGGTTTACAGCCTTTATGGACATACGGCAATTCGTATGGAGAACCGCAACAACGGGACCGACTACGCTATTAATTATGGTGTCTTTGATTTCCGTAAGCCCTTCTTTGTCCTGCGCTTTGTCTTCGGCCTGACCGATTATGAGATGGGTATCTATGAGACAAGCATCTTCAAGGATGAGTACAGATATTATGGCAGCGGCGTCACACAACAGGAGATAAACCTCACTCCCGAGGAGAAAATGAAATTCTTTGCTGCTGTTGACGAAAACTATAAGCCCGAGAACAGGGTTTATCGTTACAACTATTTTTATGATAATTGTACTACGCGTGCACGCGATATAATTGTTAACAGCATTAATGGGAAGGTAGCCTATGGTACTACTCCGCCTACAGGCGGAACGACATTCCGTAGGATGATTCATAAGATGAACGAAGGACATCCATGGGCACGGTTAGGCAACGACCTTCTTCTCGGCATAGGTGCAGACAGAGAGTTGTCGGCAGAGGATATGCAGTTTCTGCCACATTCGATGTATGATGCAGCCAAATCGGCATATATTATTGACAATAAAGGCCATAAACGAAGCTTCGTAAAACAAGAATCAGAACTTGTGAGCGAAGGGACACAAGTTGTTGAAGAGGAATTCCCGCTGACACCTGTGCAATGTGCTGTCATTCTTCTTGCGTTGTCAATTATCGCCTCCGTCTATGAATGGAAGCGTGGCAGATATCTATGGTGGTTTGATGCTGGCATGATGTTTGCACAGACGTTATGTGGTTTAATACTGACAGCCATGATTTTCTCACAGCATCCTACCGTGAGCCTGAACATACAGATATTGCTGTTCAATATCCTGCCATTGTTCTTCGGAGTACCAGCCATTCGGCAGTATCGTCGCGGGCAGGTTCATTTCCTGTGGCTCATACAGGCTGTACTTATCTGCCTTATGCTTGTGCTCTCATCATCAGGAGTACAATGGACGGGTATGGAAGTACGACTTGTAGCACTCTGCGTGTTGCTTCGAGCCACAATGAAGTTCAAGTTGCAGCAAATGAGGAGGTAATGAGTAGCCTTTATAATTTATAACCGCTACCGATAATAATTTCAGACAATACTGATAGCGAGTTGATTAAATATGTCAAAGATAATTGTACAAGACACGGAGATAACGGTCCTTAATGATAAATGTGGCGATTATATATCGCTTACAGATATGGCTGGTGCTCGTAAGGATGAGTCACGAGCGGCAGATGTTATCAAAAATTGGATAAGGAATCGCGGTACGTTAGAGTTCCTTGGTACCTGGGAGACAATCCATAACCCGATTTTTAATGTGGTCGAATTTGACCACTTTAGAATGCAAGCTGGCCTTCCGAATTTTGTACTTAGCGCATCAGAATGGATAGAGAAGACAAACGCCATCGGAATTATCTCAAAGCGTGGACGTTATGGGGGACGTATGCACATCGTGATATTGCCTTTGAATTTGGCTCGGCTATCAGCATGCCATTCAAACTATACTTAATAGAAGAATTTCAACGTCTGAAATCTGAAGAACAGAAGCAACTTGTGTGGGATGCCCGTCGCGAACTTTCCAAGGTAAACTACCGAATACACACCGATGCCATAAAACAGAATCTCATTCCAGCAGAAGTTACTCGTGAGCAAGCTGCCATAAAATACGCCGACGAGGCTGATGTACTCAATGTCGCCATGTTTGGAATGACAGCAAAGCAATGGCGCGATTCGAACCCAGACAAGAAAGGCAACATACGTGACTATGCTTCTATCAACGAGTTAATATGCCTCTCTAACATGGAAAATCTTAACTCCGTTTTCATTAATGACGGGCTTTCTCAATCTGAGCGTCTGATTAAACTCAACCAGATCGCTATACATCAGATGCAGATCCTTGAAGACACAGGCGGCAGAAGATTATTACAATAGATATAAAACAGACTGTACGAACTTATCTATGAAAAGTTAAATTGGTTTGTTTCATACAGTAAAGTCTGAGTAATTAAATTGCAAATACTGAGTAATCGTACGACAAACACTAAGTAATCATACCGTAAAGACTCAGTCATTACATTTTCATTTGATATCTCTTGCCACATTGGATATTACATGTTACAATATAATACGATACAAATAACTTTATGTGAAGTGCTGAATGAACCGTAAAACGTGAGGCTGTCGGGATTAAATAAAATATCGAAAATACAAAACAAAATATATTAGTGAATAAATATCTATACATACTAATACTGTCGATGATTGCCGTAGCAGATGCTGAGGCACAGGGACAAAAAACGACGGCGACACCGCAGGCAGTAGCCGATGACGGTCGTCCACGGCTCGTCGTGAATATCTCCATCGATCAGTTGCGGGCAGACTATTTGCAAGAATTCATGCCTCGCTATTGTGCTACCGGCTTCAAGAAACTCCTGCAGACGGGCAAAGTGTATGAAAACGCAAGTGTTACATTCATGCCGACTGACAGAGTGTCAGCATCGGCAGCATTAGTTACAGGAGCACCACCATGTTATAATGGTGTGATAGGGGCAGAATGGTTCTCGCGTAAAAGCAACCGTAAAATTCTGAGTGTTACCGATCAGCAGTCTCTGCTTTCACCTCGAGGCAATGTGCCGACACCTGCCAACCTTCTTGCTTCGGCGATAGGAGATGAACTGAAGATTGTCACGAAGAAAGCGGGAAAAGTCTATGGCGTAGCACCATATTGCGATGCTGCCATAATGCTTGCCGGACATTCTGGCGACGGAGCATTCTGGATAGACCAACAGAATGGTTTGTGGACGACGACATCCTACTACAATAAAGCCATACCAGCCTGGATGACGTCGTACAACAAGGCCAATACGTTCCAGAACAAGGCAAAGATGATAAAGACGTCGGCAACAGGTGGAACGCGATATTCTGAATATCTGACGTCTCCGTATGTCAACTCCGACGTTACGGCCATGGCTCTTCAATGTGCCATAAATGCACAGTTGGGGGCTGATGCAGTACCAGACATCCTTAATGTGCAGTATTATGCCGGCACATGGCGTGGGAAATCAGAATACGACCCGACAGCAGAACTGGCAAATACTTATATTCAGCTCGACGCAGCATTATCAAAACTGATAACGTCACTTGAGAGTAGAGTAGGGCAGAAGCATATACTTTTCGTAATTTCTTCTACAGGATATTTCGATGAGCCGGCAATTGACTATGAACAGTATAATGTTCCTTCGGGTACCGTCTATATAAACCGCACGGCAAATCTGCTGAATATGTTCTTGTCTGCATCATATGGACAGGCGCATTACGTTGATGGATACGTAGATAACAACATTTACTTAAACCATAAGGTTATTGAGCAGAAACGTCTCAAGCTGGACGAGGTTCTTGATCGTTCGCGTGATATGCTCGTCTTGTCTGACGGCATCACAAACGCTTATACATCGTTAGACTTATCGTCGTCAACAGATATTGAGAAGCGACTCTTGCATAATGGCTTTAACATTGAAAGTTCAGGCGACCTCGTTGTTGAAACGGCTCCTGGATGGAAACTATTTAATGAGGACACACAGAAACAGCAACAATGGCGGCAGTATGGCTTCACATTCCCTCTAATAATCTACGGAGGAGACGTGAAGCATGAGGTGGTTACGACGCCTGTAACTACCGACCAAATAGCTCCTACAATATGCCATTCCATCCATATAAGAGCACCTAATGCTTGTAAAAGTGCAGCTTTGCACTAAAAAAATGCTAAAATACGCCCCGTTTTCATTTTTTTTTAGTAACTTTGCACCCTAATAGACGTATTATGCGTTTTAATCTGTACGCGCAAGACGTCATTTAGACACAATCGTGCAAAAAGCAAACAAGAAAAAACAAGCATAATAAAAATGAACTTTATCAAACTTTTACAGTCGGTTTTCGGTAACAAATCGTCACGAGATATGAAGCTCATTCAGCCTTTCGTAGAACAGGTAAAGGCTGTATATGACGATATCCGGGCTCTCGACAACGATCAGCTCCGCGCCAAGACGCAAGAGCTCATCCAGTACATTCACTCAAAGGGTGTCGAAAAGCAAAAGGAGATAGACGACCTTAAGGCAACTATCGAACAGACACCTATCGACGAACGCGAGCCTATCTTCAACAAGATAGACAAGCTCGACAAGGAAATCCTTGACCTTTACGAAGAGGCTCTCAACGAGGTTATGCCTGTGGCATTCTCCATTGTCAAGGAGACGGCACGCCGATTCGCTGAGAATGAGGAGACCATCGTTACTGCAACTGACTTTGACCGCGAACTTGCTGCCGACCCATCGAAGGACTTTGTGACCATCGACGGCGACAAGGCAATATATCATAACCACTGGACAGCAGGCGGCAACGACCTGAAGTGGGAAATGGTACACTATGACGTACAGCTCTTTGGTGGTACCGTGCTTCACCAAGGCAAGATTGCCGAGATGGCAACAGGTGAGGGTAAGACACTCGTGGCTACACTTCCTGTGTTCCTGAACGCTTTGACGCGTAATGGCGTGCACGTCGTAACCGTCAACGACTATCTGGCTAAACGTGACTCTGAATGGATGGGACCACTCTATGAGTTCCATGGCCTTTCGGTAGATTGTATTGACAAGCACCAGCCAAACTCAGATGAACGACGTAAGGCATATAATGCCGATATCACCTTCGGTACTAACAACGAGTTCGGCTTTGACTACCTCCGTGACAATATGGCCCTGTCGCCTGACGACCTCGTTCAGCGTCGTCACAATTATGCTATTGTCGATGAGGTCGATTCTGTCCTTATCGATGATGCCCGTACGCCGTTGATTATCTCTGGTCCGGTGCCAAAGGGCGACGATCAGATGTTTGAGGAGTATCAGCCGCTCGTTGAGAAACTCGTTGGTGTACAACGTCAGCTGGCAACTCAGTATCTTGCTGATGCAAAGTCGAAGATTACTGAAGGAACAAAGCTTCAGGAGGAAGGCAAGAAGAAAGAAGCCGACCAGATTCTTGAAGAAGGATTCCTCTCGCTCTACCGTTCGTTCAAGGCTTTGCCAAAGAACAAACCACTCATTAAGTATCTCTCTGAGGAAGGCATCAAGGCAGGAATGCTGAAGACAGAGGAGTACTATATGGAGAACAACAACCGTCGTATGCCTGAGGCTGTCGAACCATTGTATTTCGTTGTTGATGAGAAGCTTAACTCATGCGATCTTACTGACAAGGGAACGGCATGGCTTGCTAACCAGGTAAAGCAGGAAGACCTTTTCGTTCTGCCAGATATTACATCCGAACTGTCTGCTCTTGAAAACGAGAAGTCTCTTACAGAAGAGGAGCGCATAGACAAGAAGGACGAACTTCTGGCTCACTATGCAGTACAGTCAGAGCGCGTTCACACTCTGCAGCAGCTCCTGAAGGCATACTGCATGTTCAACAAGGACGATGAATATGTCGTTATCGATGGCGAAGTGAAGATTGTTGATGAGCAGACAGGACGTATCATGGAAGGTCGTCGTTGGTCAGACGGTCTGCATCAGGCTGTCGAGGCTAAGGAGCATGTTAAGGTAGAGGCTGCCACTCAGACGTTCGCGACTATAACATTGCAGAACTATTTCCGTATGTACCACAAACTTGCAGGTATGACAGGTACTGCCGTAACAGAGGCCGGAGAGTTCTGGGATATCTATAAACTTGATGTTGTTGAGATTCCTACTAACCGTCCTATTGCACGCTTCGACCTTGAAGACCGTGTCTATAAGACTGCACGTGAGAAGTATAACGCTGTCATCGAGGAGATTGCTGAGATGCGCGAGTCAGGACGACCTGTCCTTGTCGGTACCACATCAGTCGAAATCTCTGAGCTCCTGTCACGCATGCTAAAGATGCGTAACATTCCACATCAGGTGCTCAACGCCAAGCTCCACCAGAAAGAGGCTGACATCGTTGCTCTTGCTGGTCAGTCAACAAAGGGTATTGTCATGATTGATGGCAAACAGGAAGAGCGCATGCTCGGTGCCGTAACCATAGCTACCAACATGGCTGGTCGTGGTACCGATATCAAGCTTTCTCCAGAAGTAAAGGCAGCCGGTGGTCTTGCCATCATCGGTACAGAGCGTCATGAGTCACGACGTGTCGACCGTCAGTTGCGTGGTCGTGCCGGACGTCAGGGTGACCCAGGATCATCTGTCTTCTACGTATCGCTTGAGGACAAGCTGATGCGTCTGTTCGCCAGCGAGCGTATTGCCAGCGTCATGGATCGCCTCGGATTCAAGGAGGGTGAGCGTATTGAGTCATCTATGATTACCAACGCCATTGAGCGTGCCCAGAAGAAGGTTGAAGAGAACCACTTCGGTACACGTAAACGCTTGCTCGAATATGATGATGTCATGAACAAACAGCGTACTGTTATCTACGAGAAGCGCCGTCATGCTCTCATGGGCGAGCGTATCGGAATGGATATTGCCAACCTTATCTGGGATCGTGTCGTATCTATCATCGAGAATAACGACTATGTAGGTTGTCGCGAACAATTCCTGAAGGTTCTTGCAGTAGAGTGTCCTTTCACAGAGGCTGAGCTTAAGGGTGGTAACTTTGCTGAACTCGAAGAGAAGGCTTTCCAGGCAGCTATGGAATCCTTTAACCGTAAGATGAACCGCATTAAGGAAATGGCTATGCCTACCATAAAGCAGATATGGGAAACCCCGAACAATCCTTACATCAACATCATCGTTCCAATCACCGATGGTAAGCACGTCTATCAGCTGGCATGCAACATGCAGGAAGCTTATGAGACCGAGTGTAACTCTATCGTCAAGCAGTTTGAGAAGACTATCATGCTCCGTATCATCGATGACTCATGGAAGGAGAACCTGCGTCAGCTTGATGAACTGAAGCATTCATCACAGAACGCAAGCTACGAGCAGAAAGATCCACTACTCATCTTCAAACTTGAGTCGGTGAAACTCTGGGACAACATGATCAACGAGATGAACGATCGTATTGCAAGCGTCCTCATGCGTGGTCAGTTGCCTGAGCAACAGCCGGAAGATGTAAAGGAGGCTGCTCCTGAACAGAGACCTAAGCAGCAGTATGTAGAACAGAAAGCTGATGCCAACAACCCTGGTCAGAACGAGATGTCGGAGACACAGCGACAGATGCAGCAAGCAGCACAGCAGGTTAATCAGCCTGTACGTCGTGATCCTATCGTACGCGATCGTATGCCACGTCCTAATGACCCATGTCCATGTGGCTCGGGCCAGAAGTTCAAGAAGTGTCACGGTAAAGGCCTCTAAATGATTAATCAAAACAGAACGTATGGCTCGATGCATATCGGGCTGTACGTTATGTCATTTATAATCACGTGAGTAAGGAATAAAGATTAAAGAGTAAGGAATAAAGAGTAAGGAGTAAAGAATATAGAGTAGAGTATAAAGAGTAGTTTGCTATATATAATAAGGTATAAATAATTACAACACATAATCATGTTAACACTAAAACTTATCACAGAAGAATATGACCGCGTCATCAGCGGCCTTGAGAAGAAGCATTTCAAAGGTGCAAAGGAAGCTATTGACAACGTACTCGCTGTCGACAAGAAACGTCGTGAGGCACAACAGCAGGCTGATGCACTGCTCTCTGAACAGAAGAAAGCTGCTGCCGAAATAGGCAAGCTTATGAAGCAAGGCGACAAGGTTGCTGCCGATGCTGCTAAGGCAAAGGTGGCAGAACTTAAGGAACAGTCACGTCAACTTGATCAGCAGAAAGCTGATGCCGAACAAGAGATGACAACTCTTCTCTGCCAGATTCCTAATATCCCTTATGATGAAGTTCCTGAAGGCTCATGCGCTGAAGACAACTGGGTGGTTAAGTCAAACCTTAAGGAGTGTGTCGTTGGTAAGGATACAGTAGGCAACTGGGATGCTAACCCTATTGTAGAATCTGCTAAATTGCCACACTGGGAGCTTGCCAAGAAATATAATCTTATAGACTTTGACCTCGGCGTGAAGATAACAGGTGCTGGCTTCCCTGTCTATATAGGTCAGGGTGCTCGTCTGCAGCGTGCTCTTATCAACTTCTTCCTTGCTGAGGCTGCTAAGTCAGGATATACAGAAATAATGCCTCCTACTGTAGTAAATCAGGCTTCAGGATATGGTACCGGTCAGCTTCCTGATAAGGAAGGACAGATGTATCACTGTGAAATTGACGACCTTTATCTCATTCCGACAGCCGAGGTTCCTGTAACAAACATCTACCGTGACGTAATCCTTGACGAGAAGGACCTGCCTATAAAGAACTGCGCTTACACCCAGTGCTTCCGTCGCGAGGCTGGCTCTTATGGTAAGGATGTTCGTGGTCTGAACCGTCTTCATGAGTTCTCAAAGATAGAGATTGTACGTATCGACACCCCAGAGCACTCTGCTGAGAGCCATAAGGAGATGCTCGAACACGTTGAGGGTTTGCTTAAGAAGCTTGAACTCCCTTACCGTATCCTCCGTCTCTGTGGTGGTGACCAATCGTTTACGTCAGCTATTTGCTACGACTTTGAGGTATGGTCAGAGGCACAGAAGCGCTGGCTGGAGGTAAGTTCTGTATCTAACTTCGATACATATCAGGCTAACCGCCTGAAGTGCCGCTATCGCAAGGAAGGCGCTAAGAAGCCTGAACTTTGCCATACTCTCAACGGCTCGGCACTCGCTCTGCCACGTATCGTTGCCTCACTCCTTGAGAATAATCAGACAGAAGATGGCATCCGCATTCCTGCAGCGCTCGTGCCTTACATGGGATGTGACATGATAAAGTAACAATAAAGGTGTGTTCTATTAATTCCCACCGATGAAATATTTGACTATGGGCTAATATCGTTTTGTCATCTTTTGGCTTCGGCATTTCGTCCCGTAGGCGAAAGCTCGGTTCAAACTGCCAACTCTTTCTACTTTCGTCCCGTAGGCGAAAGTCGTTATGCCCGCATAACTCCATCAAGAAGTTGCCACTTTGATCTCGAAAATAACCTCAAAATCTGCCAAAGCGAATTAATAGAACCCACCTAAACAATTGACAGTTAACTATTATGATTACCATGCCAGGTAAATTATCATAATTGCTAACTGTTAGTTGTGAACTGTTAACTGAAAACGATATGATTACATTTTTTATATCTCTTATCGCACTTGTTCTCGGCTACGCTATCTATGGGCGTTATGTGGAGAAAATATTCGGACCTGATGACCGTAAGACACCTGCTGAACGAATAAACGACGGTGTCGATTTTGTCGTTCTGCCTGGTTGGAAGATATTCATGATACAGTTCCTTAACATTGCAGGAACAGGGCCTATCTTTGGTGCTATCATGGGTATCTGGTATGGACCGTCAGCATATTTGTGGATTGTCTTCGGCTGTATCTTTGCCGGAGCTATGCACGATTTCATGTCAGGTATGCTCTCAACACGTAAGGATGGCTCCGGACTGCCTGAACTTGTAGGACTTTATCTTGGTGAGAACACCAAGAAGGTTATGCTTGTATTCTCTGTCCTGCTTCTTGTCATGGTTGGTGCTGTATTTGTTCTCAGCCCAGCATCGTTAATGGCCTCAATGCTTAATGGCATTGATTCACTGCATGATACTGTATTCAGTAATGTCATATTGTGGATCGTCATTATCTTCGGTTATTATCTCATTGCCACATTACTTCCTGTTGATAAGATTATAGGCAAGATATATCCAATCTTTGCTTTTGCCTTGATATTCATGGCATTAGGACTTATGGTAATGCTCTTTGTCCATCATCCTAACATACCAGAATTATGGGATGGACTCGGCAATATGGGTATCACACGTCTTGGAATAAAAGATCCTGACCCACTATTCCCAGCGCTCTTCGTGACTATAGCTTGTGGAGCAATCTCAGGTTTCCATGCTACGCAATCGCCTCTTATGGCACGCTGTATGAAATCTGAGCGCAACGGACGTCCTATCTTCTATGGCGCAATGATAACAGAAGGTATCGTAGCACTCGTCTGGGCTACAGTTTCAAGCTACTTCTTCTTTGCTGACGGATGGCGTGATGTACTTGCAGCTACAGCTCCAGAACAGCTTGCTGACGTCGAGGCACGTCTCGCAGCAGGCGATGGCATAACACAGATTTTCGGCAATGCTGCTGAAGTCGTCATGGTTATGTGCAATAGCTGGCTGGGTGTTGTTGGTGGTGTTCTTGCAGTTCTTGGCGTTGTCGCTGCTCCTATCACAAGCGGTGATACAGCATTGCGTTCTGCACGTCTTATTATTTCAGAGTTCCTGATGCTCGACCAAAAACCAATTCGCAAACGTCTATACATTTGTGTACCTATGTTCCTCGCAACAATGGGACTACTTATATGGCAACTTGAGAATAAGGATGGCTTCAACATTATCTGGAAATATTTCGGATGGGCTAATCAGACGTTATCCGTCTTCACATTATGGACCATAACAGTTTATCTTGCCCTTAAGCGTAAGAATTACTGGATATCACTCATTCCAGCTACATTCATGACAATAATAAGTGCTACGTTCCTCTGTATCTCAAAGCAAGCTCTACATCTTGATGCCGACATTAGCTATTTCATAGGCATTGGCATAGGTTGTTTCTTCGTCTTGCATTTCTTTTATTGGAAACGTATCATGGAATTCAACTATTCAGAAACCCAAAAGCAGACACGCGCGAAACGTCATCGTAATGCAGAAATCTGGGCACGTGAACGTGATGAGAAATAAGCTTACGAACAGTATCTAAGTGATGGTAAAATAATAAGTTGGTACGATTTGCCTCATATTATGAGGCTATTTTGAGGCCTACTCTGAAGGAGCGTAGCGGGCTACGTGACTTTCGCCTACGGGACGAAAGTAGAAGATAGGACTCGAAAGAGACCATAAGATGAGGTAAAGCGTGCAAACTTATTTTGTACCAAGTTATTTTTTTTATCGTCACTAAGTAGCAGTTAATGTCCACATAAATACAAACAAATTAATATAACTGACAATATGAAAAAATTAGCAATGGTGCTTATAGCACTGACAATGGCGCTTACAGCAAGTGCTCAGTTTGAGGAGGGTAAATGGTATGGTAACGCTTCCCTCACAAGTGGTAATCTCAGCTATAACAGCTACAACAAACTTGCACTCAATGTTAATGCAAAGGTAGGTTATTGCGTATGTGATAATATCATGGTACTTGCCAATGCTGGTATTGATACAAACACAAACCACACAAACCTCTCTGTAGGTGTCGGTGGACGTTACTACATCATTCAGAATGGTATCTATCTCGGCGTGAATGCACAGTTGAAGCAGGTGGACACCGAGAAGCATAATGATTTCATGCCAGGTGTTGAGGTAGGCTACGCTTTCTTCATCAACCACTACGTCACAATAGAGCCTGCTATCTACTATGATCAGTCGTTCAAGTCACACAAGGACTATTCGACAATAGGTTTCCGGATCGGTGTCGGCGTATATATTTAATGCATAATGCATAATTCAAAATGCATAATGCATAATTGTGAATTAAGATTTAAGAAATAAGAGTTAAGAATTATGATTACCATTTGCTTGCTAATCTCAGCGGTCAATGCATATCTTAATTCTTAACTCCTAACTTCTAACTCCTTACTCCTAACTTCTTACTCCTAACTTCTAACTTCTAACTCCTAACTTCATATATGTATAAGAAGATATTTATCCTTCTACTCCTTGCCGCATACATTATCCCGTCATCTGCTTGCACCAATCTTATAGTAGGTAAGCAAGCGTCAAAGGATGGTTCGGTAATGCTTAGCTACAGTGCCGACTCGTACGGCATGTTCATAGGTCTTTACCATTTCCCTGCCGGCAAACATGCAGCTGGTGAGATGCGTAAGATATACGATTGGGATACAAACCACTATTGGGGTGAGATTCCTGAAGCTGCCGAGACATACAACGTCGTCGGCAATATGAATGAGTGGCAGGTCAGCATCGGCGAGACAACCTATGGTGGACGTGAAGAGATGTGCGACTCAACAGGCATCATCGACTACGGATCTCTGATATACATTGCTCTACAACGTTCAAAGACAGCTCGTGAGGCAATACGTGTCATGACGTCACTCGTAGAGAAATACGGTTATAACTCTGAAGGAGAGACATTCTCCATCTGTGACCCTAATGAGGCATGGATCATGGAAATGCAAGGCAAGGGCGCTGGTTCAAAAGGTGTGGTGTGGGTAGCACGTCGCATCCCTGACGACTGCATCTGCGCACATGCTAACCAGTCACGCATTCGTCAGTTTCCTCAAGGAAAATTCAACAAGAAGCAGGGATGGTATGAAGTGTCCGGCGAGTGCATCTACAGCGCTGACTGCATAAAGTTTGCACGTAGCAAAGGGTGGTTCACGGGCAAGGACAAGGACTTCTCATGGGCTGACGCTTATGCTGCTGCCGATTTCTCAGGACGACGCTTCTGCGATGCACGTGTGTGGTCATTCTTTAACCGTTGGAATGAAGGCGGCTTCAACGAATATCTGCCTTGGGCTCTTGGCAAGGATGCTGACGCACAGCCAATGCCACTTTGGATAAAACCGAAGCAGAAGCTTGGTGTAGCTGATATCGAAGCCTCTATGCGCGATCACTACGAAGGAACAGCCATGTCACTTGACCGTGAGGATGATCCTGGTCAGGGACTTTATGATGCCCCATACCGCCCTACGCCACTGAGCTTTGAGGTTGATGGTGTTAAGTACTTCAATGAGCGTCCTGTTTCAACACAGCAGTCGGGTTTCGTATTTGTATCACAGCTACGTTCTTGGCTGCCAAGACAGATTGGTGGAGTATTCTGGTTCGGCAACGATGATGCCAACATGGTTAGCTTTGTACCTATGTACTGCTCAATGACCGTGCAGCCAGAGTGCTTTAACACTCCTGGTGCTGATGCTGTACATTTCTCTGACAAGAACGCATACTGGGTTTGCAACTGGGTCAGCAATATGACTTATCCACGTTATTCAATGCTTTTCCCTTCAGTAAAAGCCGTTCGTGACAGCCTTGACAACCGCTATCTCACCAATCAGTCACAGATTGAGGCTGAGGCACAGCAGATTCTTACGTCACAAGGCGAAGCAGCATGTGCAAAATATCTCAACGAGTATAGTGTTCGTGAGGCTCAGTCTATGCTTGCAGCATGGCGCGAACTTGCTACATACCTCATCGTCAAATACAACGATATGGCTGTCAAGCCTGAGAAAGACGGCAAGTTTGAACTGACAAAAGACGGCATCGGTGCCACAGTCAAACGTCCTGGCTACACATCAACAGCACGTAAGGCTATTGCTCGTCAGACAGGTGATTGGTATAAGGTGCCTGATGAGAAAAAGCAATGATGCGACTGTTCTATAATATGTGTTCATAAAGTAGACAACTGAGAATCTTTTAAGAATGAAGGTCATCATTCTTCATAACGTACCACTCCCGAGAACGTTCTATGCCATAAATCTCTTTGGCATAGTTCTTTCTCGGGAGCGTTTGTCTCCTGTGCAGTACAACCATGAATACATACACACCTTGCAGCAACGAGAGATGCTGTATGTCTTTTTCTACATCTGCTACGTTCTTGAATGGATTGTTCGTTTAATACAGTACCGCAGGCCACTCAGAGCATATTTCCATATCAGTTTTGAGCGTGAGGCATACGAGCACGAACGTGATTACAAATACATTTATAACCGTCGGCATTATGCATGGATTCTAAGACGTCGTGTAAAATGATAGTTACGATAATCCTACGCCATCATTACAACCAGACAATGGAATAGGCGGAGAGATTCAATGAACCATGCAGATTATTATGACTTGCGGTAAATTACCGAACCGTTAGCCTGATGTGTTGCCAGAATCAGTACCTCCGCAATCTGCACATGCTTTGGGGCTGAGGCAGCAAAGAAAGCGACATCGGCTATGTCGGCACCTGTCAGCGGAGTGATTCCTTTATATACGTTGTCGGCACGCTCGTCATCACCATGAAAACGAACATTGCTGAAGTTGGTCTCCACAAGTCCTGGCTTCAGGTTGGTAACACGAACAGCCGACTCAGCAACATCGATACGCAGGCCATCGGTAATTGACTTCACAGCTGCCTTTGTGGCACAATACACATTGCCTTTGGCATAGGCGGCATCGCCCGCAACACTGCCGATGTTTATAACATGTCCCTCATCACGTTCAACCATACGTGGCACGATGAGCCGAGTCATTGTCAGCAATCCTTTTATGTTGGTGTCTATCATTGTGTTCCAATCATCAGGATCACCTTCGTACTCTTTATCCAAGCCAAGTGCTAACCCTGCATTATTGATGAGTACATCAATCGTCTGCCATTCTTCCTCAAGCGATTCTACGGCCTGTTGGGCAGCAACAGCGTCGCGCACATCAAATACAAGAGTCCTCACCTTTGCACCCGCCGACTCAAGTTCTTGCTTTATCGTTGACAGCTTTTCTGCACGTCGAGCTGTCAGGATCAGCTTATAGCCACCTTCTGCAAACTTCCTTGCACAGGCTTCACCTATGCCGCTTGTGGCACCTGTTATGAATACGGTCTTTTTCATTGAAGTATAAAATGTTAGTTGTCTTTTGTTTATAAGAATTTCTGCAAATATACAAAAATAAATCTAAACAGACAATACTTAAAGCCAATAATTTGCATATTTCACAGAAAAATAGTAACTTTGCAGACACAATACGCATATATTTTATACCAGCACAGTTGTAGATAGACATTGGTAATGGTTATTTAGACAAAACAAACGAACTTACATAACACAGCTCATATCAACAGGATATTATGACTCAACAAGAATTAGTGTGGCAAATTTACCTGATGACGTATCTGTTACATAAGATTTCCTAGTGAATTTCTTGCAAACAGTATTATCTTGCGACAAATTCACTAACGAATTTTCAAGAAGCCGAATGTGTTTTCAGTACATCATACAAAAGAAACAAGGTAACGATAGCATTGTTAAATAGCACACACTAATGCTGCTGAACCGATATTATTGACAAAAGAGACAGCCTTGAATGTTTATGAAAAAAGGACTTGTATTAGAAGGTGGCGGCTTGCGCTCGCTATTCTCGGAAGGAGTTTTTGATGTTATGCTTGAGCATGACGTGTGCTTTGACGGCATGATAGGTGTGTCGGCAGGCGCCTCCATTGGTTGTAACTTCAAGACAAAACAGATAGGACGTGGACTTCGTTACAACTCACGCTTTGCCGACGACAAACGCTACATAAGCCTATGGTCACTACTTACAACAGGCGATCTTGTCAGCAAGGACTTCGGTTATCACACCATACCGATAGAGTATGATGTTGTTGACGAGAAGACATTCGAGGATAACCCTATGGAGTGTCATGTAGTATGTACCGATGTTGATACTGGCGAAATGGTCGTCAAGCAGCTTTACAAGATTGATTATGACGGTCTCGAGTGGTTGCGTGCATCATCGTCAATGCCTATTGTCTCGCGTCCGGTAACTCTCGAAGGCAAGCGTTTGCTTGACGGTGGCATCGTCAACTCCATTCCGCTTGAGTATTTCCAAAGCCTGGGCTATGAGAAGAATGTCGTTATCCTTACCCAGCCATCCGGATATTTCAAGAAGAAAACCAAGTTGATGCCGCTATTCCACATCTTCTGTCATAGCATGCCAAAAATAATACATGCCATGGCCCATCGTCATGAGATGTACAACGCACAACTTCAGTATATCGCTTCGCAGCAGAGTCTTGGCAACACCCTCGTCATCTGTCCAGACGAGACGCTCCCTATAGGACGTGTTGAGATGAACCCTACAAAGATGCAGCATGTCTATGACATGGGACGTAGGGTAGGGCAGGCTAACATAAGTCGCATAATTGAATTCCTCAACGAATGAGCCGTAGGCCTTCTCTACCCAGAATAAGATACAAAACGTCAGGTCACCCGAAAACCGACAAATCATAATCTCATAACATAATCATTATCCTTAATCTTTCCTGGGAAAGCCGTGCTCAATTACAAAACTAACAACATAACCTAAATAACGGCTTTTCAACAACTTACTAACCGTAATGAAATACAAACAAACCCTTCTCGTGGCATTGTGCTTAAGCCTTGCTACAGCGGTCTCACACGCCCAGAATCCCATCATCCACAATCAGTTCACGGCCGACCCAACAGCACGTGTTTTCAACGGACGGCTCTATCTCTTCCCCTCACACGACATCATCAGTCCTGTAGAACCTGAGCACCGATGGTTCTCGATGGCAGATTACCACATGTTCTCCACCGACAACCTTACTGACTGGACCGACCATGGAGTCATCCTCTCGCAGGAGCAGGTACCCTGGGGAAATCCCGCTGGCTATGCCATGTGGGCACCTGACTGTGTCATGAAGGACGGACAGTATTACTTCTTCTTCCCCGATGCACCTCGCGAGGGCAAGGGCTTCAACATTGGTGTCGCAATATCCGACAATCTCAAACAGCCCAAATTCATACCACAGGCTGAGCCTATCAAGGGTATTTTGGGCATCGACCCATGTGTCCTGCAGGCATCCAATGGCGAGAACGTTATCTTCTATGGTTCAGGCGCCATCTATCAGGCACGTCTGAAGCCTAATCTCCTTGAGCTTGACGGTGAGCCGCAGCGTCTTACCGACTTGCCTCAGGCAGGACTTCAGGAAGGTCCGTTTGCCTTCGAACGCAACGGAAAGTACTACCTTACTTATCCATGGGTAAGATACAAGAAAGGTGACCGTGATGATAACGGTAACATCATCGACAACCCAACGGAAGCACTTGTTTATTGCATGAGCGACAATCCTACCGGTCCGTGGCAGTACAAAGGTGTCATCATGAAAGAGCATGCTAACGGCTGCTGGACAAACCATCATAGCATTGTTGAGTTCAAAGGACAGTGGTATCTCTTCTATCATCATAACGACTATTCACCATCGTTCGACAAGAACCGCTCTGTATGTGTCGATTCGCTCTCCTTCAATGCCGACGGAACCATTCAGGAGGTCATCCCTACGCTCCGAGGTGTAGGCATCACCGATGCCGGCAGCCACATTCAGATGGATCGTTACTCACATATCGGAGACGGAGCGACAATAGCATATAACGACACGACAAACTGCTTCGAAGGATGGAAAGTAATTCTGCCAAAGGGAGGATGGGTGACTTACGGCAGCGTCAGACTATCTGATGATGTCGCCCAAAGTATCAGCAACGGCACTTCCGATTACCACACATGGCTCTACATGCCAGGATTCTTCCATCGTATGCAACTTGTTGATATAAAGGATACTAACCTTACGCTGAAGCTAAACAAACAGACAAACGGACTATACGAACTCGTGCTTATGAACAAAGGTGACGAAACAGCAGAAGTCGATTGGCTGACAATAAGCCAGCGACGACCTCTTGTACCTTCAACAACAGGCGGACTGCAGACAGGCACATACCGTAATCTCTTCGTCGAGGCTGGCTATCCCGCCGATGCTGTCGAGAAGAAGCTCCAGGAGGTGTTCAATGGCGTCTTTACAGGCAAGAATCGTTGCTACTTCGAGGTGAATATTCCATCCGCTAAGGGAGGTCACGTACAAGCTGCCTACATTAGCGACATAAAGAACGATGATGTTCGTACCGAAGGCATGTCGTATGGTCTCATGATAGCCGTCCAATTCGACCGTAAGGATATCTTCGACCGTCTGTGGCGATGGGCTAAGACGTACATGCAGATTGAGGATGGACTGATGAAAGGATACTTCCGTTGGAGTTGCAAGCGTGATGGTACTTCCAACGCTCAAGGCCCTGCCTCTGATGGCGAGCTCTATTTCATAACATCGCTAATCTTTGCATCAAACCGTTGGGGTAATACCGGCGAGATAAACTACCTTAAAGAGGCACAGTTTATTCTCGACTGTGTACAGCCGCATGAAATGGAATACACCATGAAACGTACACCTGACGGCAAACCGCTCGACAAGCCTGTCACAATGAAGCGTACCGTTGCACTCATCGACCCGCAGACCGACCTCATCTCATTCGTACCAGGTGTTCCATTCACCGATCCGTCCTATCATCTACCTGCTTTCTATGAGGTGTGGGCACGCTATGCTGACGATGGACGTGCCTCTTACTGGCGTGAGTGTGCACGCAAGAGCCGTGAGTATATGCACAGAAGCATTAACCCCCTGACAGGTTTGAATCCTGACTACAATAACTTCGACGGCTCACTCCTCAACAACGGACACATTATAGGCGATGCTTTCCGCTACGACTCATGGCGTGTGCCTATGAATATGGCTCTCGACTACAGCTGGGCTTGTGCCGACCGTACGTGGCAGCAACACTACGGCGAGACAATACAGAACTTCCTGTACGACCAGGGCATCGACACGTTCGTTGACCAGTATAACATCGATGGAACGACACCTGACAAGATACTCCGTGCTGGAAGCTATCCCGAGAAGCTGCGCCATTCGGTAGGCCTCGTAGCTACGGCAGCGGCAGCATCTATCATGTGCAGCCATCAAAAGAGCTACGAGTTCATCGCCCGCCTGTGGATCAGCCGACCCGAGCCTGA
>R03__coassemble_466_pt1 | contig 23385 bp, 13 predicted proteins | sample R03__metabat2_low_PE_024 | metagenome-assembled genome bin R03 | reverse complement strand
GGTCTGTGGGGCTCATGGGGCCACATTCGGCCTTTACCGTCAGCATCTCGCTGGTCCATCCGTAGAATCTGCCGCGGTTTGTAGGACAGTCGTTGACATCGCGACCCTGTGCGAACTTCAGGTAGCCATGCTCCACGCGGGTGTCGTAGGTAGGGTCATAACCCCGCCAACAGCCATCGTTCCATACCTCCACCCAGGCATGCGTCTCACCCTCGCCAAGAGTCAGTCCGTTGACATAGCGCGCATGCAGGCCCTGCGATCGGCATGCGGCAATCATCAGATGCGCATAGTCCTGACATACACCGCGTTGCAGATGGTAAGCCTCGATGGCCGTTGTCGTGTTGTCGGTGATGAAACGCTCGTATGTCAGTCGCTCATGACAGCTGTGCATGATGCCGTCGATGTCCTTGCCCGCGGCCATCAGCAGGATGTCATCGTCCCATGCGGTGAGCGGGGTAGGGAATAGGTAGAAATCCTGTGGCGATGCCTCCGGAATGACGTATTCGCCACACTCTACGGTGCCACGGCTCTCGACCAGGAATTCCTCATGCGGCATGCTGAACGACCCGTACTGCACGCTGTTGCCGAAACCGTCGGTGGCATGCAGCAGCTGACAGTCAGGCGAGACCCGCAGCTCATGCTCCATGACGCGCTGAAACCCACACTCCGAAGGCCCCTGCCATGGCATCACGCGCAGCTTGAAGGCGTGGTGTGTGACGGCAGGAGCGAAGTGTGATTCAATAGTATAGTTAAACCTTAACGAGTCCATTTAGTGCGGCGGTCATCTCAAACTTATGTTCCTTGATGTTCTGGACATAGGCCTCCTCCGTTGCCGAGTACATCTCGAAGCGTCCGGCCTGTACGCGGTCGAAGAGATCGGGTTCCGTCACCATGTATTTCTTCACCATGTCCCATGCCTCGTCGATGCGGTAGTGACGGTATTCAAAGCGTATGCACATGTCGAGATGCTCCACGAGGCGGCCCACCTCCATCAGGGCATAGGCATGACCATATACTCGTTCGCGGATGCTTCCCCAGAAGGCGAGCAGCCAGTCGGTGATGGGCTGCAACTCAGTGATATTCATCTCTTTGCTGTCCGACTGCTTCTTGATGAGGTCGCGGCACAGCTCGATGTACGAGAACGACTCAGAGTGGATTATAGAGCGCAGCACGATGGCGTTGTCCATCATACGCTCGATGATGTTACGCAGCGAGCTTACCGTCTCGGGGTCGTACAGCTGTGCCATCATCTGGTAGCTGGTGGTCATGTCGTTGGCTACGTATCCGCCAAGTTTCTCGAGGAACTCGCTGTATGGTTTCTCACCGACAGGGACGTCGATGACCTCATCATACGCCTTTCGCATGAGGTGTAGCATGAGGTATCCGCGTTCGGCATAGCGTCCAAGCCAATATAGCTGGTTGGCTGTGTGTGCCGAGATAGGTGTTGAAGATGTATTCTGTGTCATGTTGTATGCGGCCCCACCCCCTTGCCCCTCCCATGGGAGGGGGGGAGATGTGTACAGACTGCTTGTTTTTATGATTAGTAAGTGTTATTTTTTGTCCTACGGCCCCACCCCCTTACCCCTCCCATGGGAGGGGAGAGATGTGCGTAGTCTGCTTGGTTTTAATGAGTAAATGATATTTATTGCCCTAATGTAAAAGAGGGCAGACGTAGGGGTGTGTTGTGCCGTTGGTTATGTCTTGTTTGCTGTTTTGTGGTTTTGTGTTGTGTTGTTGACAGCCGGTTGTGGTGTGAAGGGTAGCAGTTTGCCATGCCATTGGTAGCAGTTTGCCATGCCATTTGTAGCTGTTTATACGCTCATCGAGTAAATGTTACCGTGTAATTACTCAGTCTTTACATTGCAATTACTCAGTCTTTACATTGTAATTACTGAGTCATTACATTGTAATTACTTAGTCTTTGCAATGTAATTACTGAGTCTTTGCAAGTTGCGTAGTATTATATGAGTGTAACAGATGCTATGAATGAGAGCGTTTACCAATGCAAATGAGTCTGTCAGAGGAAATCACAAATAAAATATTATAGAATGTCTTGTAAAATATTATAGAGTGTCTTGTAAGATATTATAGAATGTCTTATAAAATATTATATAATGTCTTATGCTGGCAGTTTGTGTTGCTTGCTGTGTGTTAACCATCCGACAGCAGGCTTACGCCTGTTAGTTCTCCTCCCCTTCGGGGAGGTTGGGAGGGGTATCCATCACCCACGTATCCTTGAATCCGCCGCCCTGGCTGGAATTGACGACAAAGGAGTCGGGGTTGCGCGAGAAGCGTGTGAGGCCCGACTTCCACACTTTTGTCTGCCTGCCGGTTACCACGAAGGCGCGGAGGTCGCACTTGCGGGGCGACGGCTTGCCGCTTTCGTCGATGATGTCGAGGTCGATGAAGTCGACGACCTCCTGCGCTATCCAGCGTCGCGGATCCTTTATGATGAGCTGCCGCACCTCTTCCAGCCGTTCCGGCGACATGTCGCGGCCGAACATCACGCCATATCCGCCAGCCTCTGCGACATCTTTTATGACGAGCTTCTCCACGTTCTGGAGGATGTAGTCGAAGTCTTCCTTGAAGAACGGCAGATAGGTTGGTGCGTTCTGGAGTATCGGTTCCTCGTCAAGGTAGTACTTTATCATCTTCGGAACGAAATAATATATTCCCTTATCATCAGCGACGCCATTGCCCAAGGCGTTTATCACGCCCACCGTTCCGGCACGGTATGCCTCCATGAGATTAGGCACGCCGAGCAGCGAGGTGGGTTCGAAGGCCAGCGGATCGAGATAGTCGTCGCTGACACGACGGTAGATAGCGCCTACGCGTACCTTATTATTATATACGCCAGTGTAATAGACCATGCCGTTCTCGACTATCAGGTCGCCCGGAAAGGCCAGTGTGGCACCGGTCTTCTCGGCAAGGTATGAGTGCTCGAAGAATGCTGAGTTGTAACGCCCTGGGGTGAGGATGACGTTCAGTCCGCGACCGTCGTTGATGTAGTCCATCATCTCGCGGAGCAGCTCGCCGTAGTTGCGGTTGTCGTGGATGAGATTGTCGCGGAACGTCTGCGGCGACGCCTTGCGCGTCACGGCACGTGCTATCATAGGGTAGCTGGCACCCGACGGTATGCGCAGGTTATCCTCCAGAATGAGCCATCGGCCGTCCTTCGCCTGCACAAGGTCTATGCCTGCTATGTGCGCATATATTCCCTTCGCCGGCGTTATGCCCTCACATTCAGGCATATAGCCTTTCGATTCGTACGTAAATTCCTTTGGCACGATGCCATCCTGAACAATCCGTTTGTCGTGATAGATGTCGTAGAGGAACATGTTCAGTGCCCGTACGCGCTGTATGAGTCCGCGCTCAAGCATCTCCCACTCGCCAGCAGGAATCTGTCGCGGTATGGCATCGAATGGGAACAGCTGCTCGTTGAACACACCGTTCTTATAGACACCAAAGCGTACGCCGAAGCGTTCCATCCATTTGTTGACGGAGTCGCGTGTTGAAAGTAATTTGTCCATCTTGCTTACATTTTGTGTTTGTGTTGGTGCAAAGGTACAACAAAATGTTGAAACAGACAAGAAAAACGATACAAAAAGTTATTTATAAAAACAACAAAGTTACAAATTGAAAGTAAAACACGATGTTTTGCTTTCAATTTGTAACTTTGTTATATTCTGCTGTGAGCAATGCGTAGCGGTCTGCTCATTGCAGAATGTGTCAGAAAGTAGTATTACTGCTTCTGGTGCATGTATGTCGTTGGTGTCATGTTGAAGGTCTTCTGGAAGCATTTTGAGAAGTATCCGGAGTTGGAGAAGCCTACCATGTACATCACCTCAGAGATGGCGAAGCGGCCTTGCGACAGCAGTTGTGCGGCATGTTTCATGCGTATGTCGCGTATATACTCCACCGGACTCATTCCTGTTGTCAGCTTTACTTTGCGGTAAAGCAGTTTGCTGCCTATGCCCAACTGCTTCTGCAGCTCTGTCACGTTGAAGTCAGAGTTGCTCATGTTTGATTCTATCAGCGACGTTATCTCCTTCAGCAGTTTGTCGTCGCGCATGCTTATTGCCGGCGTGTCGGCATCGTTGTCGGTGGCGTGTTCTGCCTCGGCAGACCTGTCGAGAGGCAGTTTCAGCGTCACGGTGACAATGCCTTCAGCGGTAGTTATGGTCGCTGAGCCCTGGTGTCTGTCGGCATACTCCTTTATAAGGTACATGTTCTGTGTGCGCTCAAAGTCATCGTTGGCCATCAGGCCATAGTAGCGATGGAAGAAGAACGTACGTTTCTGCTCATCGACGGCAAAGCGGTCAGACGATATGCTGACGCATACCAGGCTGTTGTCATCATTGCGATGCACATCCATCTCTATTGTGGCCCCGTTGTCAGAGTAGTCCATGACACTCTTTATGAGCGTATATGCCACCGTGTCCCACTGTATGATGTTGACGTTGTGGCGCAGCGAGCCGGTCTGTGACTTGTTCTTAAGCTTCATACAGCGCAGCTCGCCGTCTGCCGACATGGAGTGGAACAGGCCCTGGCAGTACTTGGCTATGTCCATACGATGCTCAACGCCTCCCTGCATCTCCTCGTCAGACACGCCGGTGTCAAGAGCCTGACGTACAAAAGCATTTAGGCGCGTGGCCTCGTACGAAAGCTTCCGATATGCCTTTATCTGCTGGTCGTTGCTGTCCTGGTCGTAAAGGTTTGCCATCGTCGTCATGATGTGGCAGATGCCGTGATGCAGCTTCCGCGACAGCGTGCTGTAGAATGTTACGCGGGCAGCCGACTCCTGCATGATTTGCTGTCGTGCCATCTGCTCCTTGCGTAGGCTCTGCCGTGTCATGTAGAAGTTAATGGCGACGTACACGGCGGCTATTGTCAGGAGCAGGTACACAAGTTTTGCCAGCCAAGAGAGATACCAAGGTGGCAGGATGTCAATGTCAAGCGAATAGAGCTGTCGGCCTACTTCGTCAAAGCCATCGGTGGCATGCACCTCAAGTGTATAGTCTCCGTAGGGTATGCTGTTGTATATTATCCTGTCGTCAGCACGTTGCAGATAGTGCCACTCCTTATCAAGTCCTTTAAGCCGGTAGGCATAGATGGCCTGACCGGTATTGCTTAGTGGCATGTCTGAAAGGCAGAACTCCAGGTTGTTCTCGCTATGGCTGAGCCGTATCTGCCGTACGACAGAGATGGCCGCGTCCTCAGGTATATACTGCTGTCCGTTGACAAGAAGGTCGGTAAGCAGCAGCTTCTGCTTGTCGTTATGGCTTAACACCTGCTGCGGATTGAACACGAATGTGCCGTCGACACCTCCTATGACAATCTGCTTCTTTGCCTTGTCGTAGCAGGCACAGTTAGCCGTTACGAACGGCAGACGCATCGTTGTCAGCCACTGGCCGTTACGGCTGACGGCGCAACATGTTGGCGTCACCACCCACATATCATCGCCCACCTCAACCAAGGCAACTATCTCGCCCGTGTTCAGCGTAGTGTTGAAGGCTATGTGTCGCAGCAGCTTGTCGGGCGAGGCATATATGTCGATGCCCTTACTATCGGCTATCCACACGTTGCCATGGCTGTCGGTGCACATACAGTCGGCATGTTCATGGCGTATGTTCGTGACGTTGTATGTCGTAGCATCTATGATGTCGATGCCGGCAGAGGTGCCTATCCACACCTTGTCTCCGCTGCCTATGGTGATGTGTGATACGTGCTGTGACGACAAGCCCTTGGTTATCTGGCGGTCGGTGACGCAATGATAGCTGTCCTGGAGCATCTTCTGACGGCTGATGACATACACACCATTGTTGCACGATGCCATCCACAGACGGCCGTGACGGTCGTCGGCGAGGGCGTATGTCCATGGCACTTCGCTGCCTGTCGCAGCATCGACAGGCATCCTGAACAGCATCTTGGCATGCTGACGGTCGTAGATATTGAGGCCTATGTCAGTGCTTATCCACATGTTGTGGTCACGATCTTCGTGGATATCCCTTACTCGGTTGTGCGACAGCATGTACTCCTTGTCATACTGCCTGAACCAGCATACAGGCTGTGACATATGTATCACGCCCACCGTTCCACCCATCCACAGCGTCCCGTCGCTGTCATACGCCAGGCATGTAAGGTCGTTGCCCATGGTTGAACCTGTGAGACTGTACAGGCTGTGGTAGCTGCTCCATCGGCAACCGTCAATGAATGACAGGCATAGGTCAGAGCCAAGTATTATGTTAGACTGTGCATCGCAGAAGACGTCCCAGACGATGTTGTTGCCTAACGAAGCAGGATTCTGCGAGTCATGCACCATGTGTTGCAGCTCTCCGTCATGCAGTATGTACAGTCCGTCGTCAGACGATACGAACAGTCCGGCAGGGGTTGACTCAATAGACTTTACCACAACATCAGGCAACTGAGGCACAAGGGCTATCTGATTGGTATGGAGGTCGAAGGAGTAGAGATGCTCGAAGGTGCCTATCCAGTAGCGTCCTGTCTGGCTGTCGTACTCAATGGCGTCGACGCAACACAGCTCCTGACGTGTGAAGACAGGCAGCCGGCGATACTTGCCGGCAGTGTATTCGTAGAGTCCGCTCATCGTGCCGACAAGCAATCCGCGGTCGCTCTGTGCCATAGAGAGTATGCTTCGCGGCTGATTGCTGAGGGTGGTGATTTCTCCCGTCTTAGGTTGCAGACGGTAGAGGGCCTTGCTGCTGCCTACGATGACATGGTCGTTCTGCCGCAGCAGAGTGCGCACTTCTTCCTTGACGGGATGGTTGAGGCCAATGGTCTTGCCTGTCTTACGGTTGTAAACGGTGAGTCCGTCAATGCCACCCATGACAACATAGTCATCGATATTACATACCGAATAGATGATGTTGGCATCGTGAGCTTCACGATGCTGGACAAGACGATAGCCGTCAAAGCAGCACAAACCCTTGGCAGTGCCTAACCATAGCATGCCGTCAGAGTCCTGATCGATGGAGTAGATGGGGCCACTCTGTCCCAACGGCAGATTGTGAAACACCGTCGTCGATGCGTGTGCGATGCTTAATGACATGCACACGATGATGGCCATTATGTAATGAGAAATTCTGTTAAGCAAGGTTTTGTAGTGTTAGTTTTGTGTTGCAAAGGTAATGTATTTTCCTGAAAGTGGGCTCAAAAAAGCCAAAAAAGACGCGCCGGATGTCTTTTTTGTGCCTGCAATTGTCCATTCTGTGCCCGATGGCGTGTTTATATGGCACCAAAAGGTTCTCGCCTGCTCACGCAGACGAGAACCAACTAACTTAACTACAAAACCTGTTAGCAGGTTTGTTTCTTTGTAAATAACCTATTTATGAATGCGAAAAAGCTTTGTGTCATGGTTGTCAAGCAATGTCGAGACAGGGCAGTTCCAGAACATGGTGTATACGTGATTCTTCTCAACAGGCTTCCACTCAGGCAGCCCCGGAGCCGACGGCTTGCCGTACCGGGCAAAGTTTATGAGCGCTGTGCTCATTGTCTCGCCGAGCGATATGCCCTCAGGTGTGGCGCCGGTCATATTGGCGCTTCTTACAACATTGTTAAAGAAGAATGGTATGTCGCCATTATGACTGGCGTGGAACTCACCGTCTTCCGACGGCAACTGATAGCCGAAGAGGTAGTTCCAGACAGGTGCACCGCCGTCAGCAATACGGGTGAGAGCCTGCTCAACAGCCGCTGGGCGTACCATCGTGTCAAGACGGTAGATGGCATCAATATCATCGTCAGGGTAAATCTTACGGAACTCATCGACGAAAGCATCGGCATCCTTGCCCATTGATGACCGTAACTCGGCCTTTACGGCATCCCATGTCTTTACGCCATTGCCTGCATGACGCTGTCCGCTGAACTCGTTAAGCGTCGAACCGATGATGAGTGGCACGTCCTTGCTGATTTTCTCTGACCCGTTGACAAATAGTCCTGACGGCAGCGCGTCACCATCAACGATAGGCTCCCACGTCAGTACACCACGGAAGGAATTAGGTCCGCTGACCTCTTTGCTAACTTCCTGCATAGCTTTCACGTTGGCATCATACACCTGTTCGTAAGGCATCTGCTGTATCTTGTCAATGGTTGAGGCGTTGAGGCCGAGTAACTCTACGGTACGATCGGCTATCTTTTGTGCCGTCTCCTGCTTCATGCCGCGCATGAATCCGGAGCCACTCATTATCATAGCTTTATGGAACAATCCCTGTGCCTTAGGCATGCAGAGCATGCTCGACACCTTCGCTCCACCGCCACTCTGACCGAATACGGTGACATTCTGTGGGTCGCCGCCGAAGTTCTGGATGTTGTCATGAACCCATTGCAGAGCGGCTATGATGTCAAGATTGCCGACATTGCCCGAGTAGCGGTATTTCTCACCGTACTTTGACAGATCGGTATAGCCAAGCGTGTTGAGGCGATGGTTGATGCTGACAACAACGACATCGCCCTTGTCGGCAAGGTTATGACCATGATATCCTGGGTGATCCTGCCCGCAACCCTCTACGAATCCTCCGCCATGCAGCCAAAGCAGGACCGGTCGTTTCTTACCGTCGTTGATGCCTTTCGTCCAGATGTTCAGGCGAAGACAGTCCTCACTCTGGCGTCCTTCGTACCAAAGATAGAAGAAAGCGCCGGCATCGTTGTCCCAACGATTGGTCTTTGGCTGAGGCGTCGAGGGGCCATACGTCCTGCATGAGCGTATGCCTTGCCAGCTGTCGGGTGCTTCGGGAGTCTCAAAGCGGCGGGCTTTGGCATAGGGAATGCCTTTGTATGTATATACACCTTTATATATATAGCCGCAGACTTTGCCGTAAAGTGTCTGCGTCGTTGACGCTGCTGTCGCGCTGTTTATTATGGCCGACTGCTGCGTCTGCGTCTGTGCCGTCATGCTCCCGGCAGAGAGCAGAAGGGCAAAGGATAGAATTGTTGTTTTCATTGCTGAATGTTTTAGTTTTCAAGTGCAATTAGTTTTGATGTCGCGAAGGTACATATTATAATTAGGATAGCAGGTTACAAAAAGGCCAAATGAGGTAACATGTCCACTTTGTTGCCTCGTTTGTCTGATTTGTCGCTGATGTATTTATTACTAATATGTACCTTTGCAGTGTCATTTTTCAACACGGATGTCAAACGGAGACATTCAAGTTGAATGCCAAGTAGCATTTTTTTAATTCTAACTTTCTATAACATGAACAAAGCTAAAAACCTAAGTCTCAGGCTACACTTGCCAAGAATACTTGTCTTGGTAGTCAGCCTACTCCTGTCAACGGTGGCTATGGCACAGGTGTCAGGAACTGTTGTCGATGCACAGAATGAACCTATCATCGGCGCAAGTATTGTCGTAAAGGGGGCCACTCAGGGCACCGTAACCGACGTTAACGGCCATTATACGCTGCAGGCAAAGCATGGTGACGTCCTTGTATATTCTTATATAGGTTATAAGAGTGAGGAGCGCACCGTCAATAAGAATCGCATTGACGTTGTCCTCTCAGAGGATGCACGTCTCCTTGATGAGGTCATCGCTACCGGTTATGGTGCTGTGACACGCAAGAACCTCACTACGTCTATTGCCAAAGTAAAGGGTGAGGACGTCATAAAGACAGGTACGACAAACATGGGACAGATGCTTATGGGACGTGCAGCTGGTCTGCAGGCCACGATGTCGAGTGCTCAGCCAGGTGGTGGCGTGAGCATGACGATACGTGGTGGAGGACAGCCTCTGTATGTTGTTGACGGCGTCGTAATGCCTTCTGACGAGCTTGTTGAGTCGTCAGGTGGCAGCAGCACCGTCATGCCAAGCTCTATCAACCGCTCCGGTCTTGCTGGTTTGAACCCTGAAGACATAGAGTCCATTGAGGTCCTTAAGGACGCTTCGGCTGCCATTTATGGTATTAACGCAGCCAATGGCGTTATCCTTGTGACAACGAAGAAGGGCAAGCAAGGCAAGATGAAGGTAAGCTATGAAGGCAGCATCTCTACCGTTCATAACTACAAGTATCTTGAGCAGCTCAATGCCAAGGACTTCATGACATATGCTAATGTATTCAAGAAAGAGCAGTACCTCTACAACCACCAGATGGCACCTTATGGCCCTAACGCTTACGATGGTGGCAACAGCGACGCATATACTGCCGAGCAGATTGCTGCTGCTGAGACGACCGACTGGACAAGCTATGTCCTTAAGAACGGCTCGATACAGAGTCACAACGTCACGATACAGGGCGGTGCCGAGCGTCTGACATACTATGTGTCGGGTAATTACTATCAGCAGAATGGTACGGTGGCTAATTCAAGCTACGAGCGCTTTGTGCTTCGTGCCAACGTTGGTGCACAAATATTCAAGTGGATGAAGCTTACTACATCCATCAACTATAACAAGAACAACAATAACAACGGCCTTGTAGGTGGTACTTCGAATGGACGTGGTGCTCAGGCTGCCGGCATGCTGACCGCTGCACTTAGCTATCCTACCAATCTTCCGGTACGCGGTGACGACGGCCTGTATACTGCCTATCTTACCATACCTAATGCCGTGGGCATGTTGGATATGACAAACCGCTCGTATCTTAATGGCTTTAATGCCAATTTCACAATGGATCTCACCCTTGTGCGTGACTGGCTCAACGGACGTCTGCTATATGGTTATAATGAGGAGACGACAAAACGAAACGTCTACATACCATCAGACGTCTATTTCGATCAGATGTATAAAGCCCGTGGATCGCTTACCCGAGGCGATCGTGACAACTCTACAATGGAGGCAATGCTGATGTTTAATCACTCGTTCTTCAATCAGAAACTCGGTGTTGACGCCATGGTGGGCATGGGACGTTATCTCAATCATACCAGTGGCCTCGGCGTTGCATACAATGATATCAATGACGTCATCGGCAACGATGATATCTCTGCTGCCACTGGCGACAAGAAACCTACATCCTATCGCTCTACTGACGAGAAGCGTTCACAGTTCGGTCGTCTCAGTCTTGACCTCCTTGACCGCTACGTCATCTCGGCTTCCATACGCCGTGACGGTACTGATAAGTTCTTCAAGGATAAGAAGTACGCGTGGTTCCCGTCTGTTTCTGCAGCATGGAAGATCTTCAACGAGGACTTCATGAAGGACGTCAAGTGGATCAACATGCTGAAGCTCCGCGCATCATACGGTACTACCGGCAACGACAACCTTGGCACTACGCTCTATGGTGCTTATGGCGCTCTTGACAATCAGGTAGCTTTTGACCAGAATGCTACACGCTATGTAGCATACTATCTCAAGAGCAAAGACTATCCTGATGTGACATGGGAGAAGACCATCATGAAGAACATAGGCCTTGACTTCTCAATACTTGACAACCGTGTAAGTGGCAGTTTCGACTACTTCGTAAACGATGTGACGAACATGCTCGGTACGGCAAACACCTCAGGCCTCTCAATGTTCAGTACCTATCCTATCAATGGTGGACATATACGTCGTTATGGTTGGGATGCAAGCATCAATACCGTCAACATCTCTAACCCTGAGTTTAAGTGGGAGTCAGTGCTGACATTGTCTCATTACAACTCTATCTGGAAGGAGCGATTCCCTAACTATGACTACAGCGAGTATCAGATTCGTGAGGACGAACCTGTCAATGCTCTATACTTCTATCGTACGGATGGCATTGTCAACACTGACAAGAGCAACATGCCAAGCTATCAGCCAGAGGGATTCCAGTATCCTGGATGTCCTATCATAAAGGATCTTAATGGCGACGGCGCTATAACAGTTGATGACGTAGATATGGTGAATGTAGTGCCAAAGATATACTGGGGCTTCGGCAATACCTTCTATTATAAGAACTTCGACCTTAACATCTTCGTCTATTCACAGCTTGGATTGAAGAAGTATAACTATGCATACGACTGGAGCGACCCTCGTGAACTCGCCAACCAGACTACCAATCAAGGCACCATCATCAACCGCGTTTATAGCTACGAGACAAATCCTGACGGTGATCTTCCTGGCATAGCATACCGTCTGTCGTCAGCTTCTCTCCCTGGCAGCTGTGGCACTGACGTTTACTACAAGGACGCCAGCTTCCTCCGTGTGCGTAACATTACGCTCGGCTATACATTCAATGCCAAGAATCTGGGCTCATTGAAGAACTACATCAACAGCCTGCGTCTGTATGTTGATGCTCAGAATCCATTCACATTCACCAGTTTCGAGACGTTCGACCCTGAGGTTCAGACAGGTGGCAGCTATAAGGGCGGCAAGGCTGAGTATCCTATGACACGAACATTCTCATTCGGTCTGAAGGTTCAATTCTAACTCGCTTTAGGTGGGTTCTATTAATTTGCTTTGGCTGATTCTTCTTTAAGACTTTGCTTGCGCTCGGCATAGTAAGCAAGCTTGCTCTGCTCTTGCTTTTGCAAAGTTGAGGTTATTTTCGATATCAAAGTGTTAGCTTCTTGAAGGAGTTATGCAGGCATAACGACTTTCGCCTATGGGACGAAAGTAGAAAGAGTTGGCAGTTTGAGCCGAAGAAAAACCAAAAAGATGGCAAAACGTTAATGCCCACAAATTAGTTAAACATTACGGTGGGAATTAATAAAACCCACCTATAATCATACAGGAATTGATAATCGACGATTAGAAACAGGTAATTAGATGATTACATCCTCTTTAATTAAATGAAATTACAATGAAATACAAGAATATCCTACGCACAATAGGGGCGGCACTCATAACGGGTGCGATGCTGACAGCCTGTGAGAATGACTTCGATGCACAGATATACGGTCAGCTTTCAACAACCAACTTCCCTGCCACGGCAAGCGATTACGAGAGTTATATGATGGACTGCTATGTTCCGTTCAATATCACATGGCAGTATGAGTTCTCAGGTCAGCAGTATAATTTCTATGTTCCTGAGGGCGGTCTTCAGAGGTGTTTTGACACTACTACCGATGAGTGTGTTGCCTGGAACATAGGTTCTTGGGGATGGCTCTGGACTCTTATAGGCGATGCAAAGTTTGACGATATGAAGTATCTTGGACGTACCAAGGCCGGTGCTCCGCAGCATTTTGAGAAAGTACGTGAGATAAGTCGTTTTACAAAGGTTATTGACGAGCTGGAGAATGCAGATGCGAACATCCTTCCAGATGCAAAGAAGAAGGAGTTTATCGGTGAGGCACGCCTCTGCCGAGGCCTGACGATGTACTACCTGCTTAACCTCTATGGCCCTGTCCCTGTCATTGTTGACGCCTCTCAGCTTGGTGATACCATCAACGAGGCACATCTTGAGCGTCCTGATCTTGATACTATGACGAAGTATATCACAGATGATCTGGAGTATGCAACACATAACGTTGCCGAGAAGCAGTCACAGCAAGGACGCTACACGGCTGACTATGCACGCATCTGTCTCATGCGCCATTACCTCAATGAGGGCTACCACATGGACGGCTATTACCAGAAGGCATACGACCTGTTCAGTCAGTTTACGGGCAATTACAGCCTCTTCAACGAGGGCGACAATCCATACGCTGAGCAGTTTAAGATTGCTCATGAGTTCAACTGCGAGACAATCATGGCTATCGGTTGCAGCAGTTCTGCCACGGGTTCTGCCAACGAAGGCAACTTCAATGCGTTCACATGGTATTCTCTTCCTTGGGATGTTGCCAAGTATGATGATAAGGGCAATGCCACCCCGTTTGTACATCAAGGTGGCGGCTGGGGTATGTGCTTCAATGTCGCAAAGAAGTTCTACGACTCTTTCGAGCCTGGTGACAAGCGTGCAGAGACTATCGTAACCAGCTATTACAGCTCAATATACGGTTGGGTGACAGAGAAAGATCTGGGCGACCGCTGGGATGGTTACATCGTCAACAAATACCCTATCGAGACTGCTACGTCATTCCAGGGCACCGACTTCCCTCTGGCTCGTTGGGCAGATGCTCTTCTGCTGTATGCTGAGGCAGACGTTCGTGCACACAATACAGTATCGTCATCGGCCATCGACTGTGTCAACCAGGTGCGCAAGCGTGCAGGCCTTGCCGGTCTTACTGCCGACAAGACAGCCAACGTACAGACATTCCTTGACGCGCTGCTTGATGAGCGTGGCCACGAGCTCTTCTATGAGTGCCAGCGCAAGATAGACCTCATACGCTTCAATAAGTATTACACTAAGATGAAGGAATATGGCCGCGAGCCGTCAAGCGAGTACTTCCCTATTCCTGACTATGCTGTACAGCAGGCTGCTGCAAGTGGCTACACGCTGACACAGTACTACACACGTGACAACTACGATGGCCCGAAGAAGTAATTCTGGATTATGAACACGATAGTTAGTAAGTTAATTGTAATGGCTCTCTGCCTTGTGCCTGCGGTCCGGGCACTTGGCGGAGAGCCCTTTTGGCTTGGTGCTGATGTCGCCGGAGCCACAATGATGGAGAAGATGGGCAGCCCGCTGCTGAACCGCGACGGAGAGCCTCAGGAGGAGATAAGCATGTTGCACGACATGGGGCTGAATGCCATACGGTTGCGCATATGGGTTGATCCTGAGCGCGGATGGTGTACCAAGGAGGATCAGCTGACGCTTGCCTTGCGCGCCAAGAAGCTCGGCATGCCCGTCATGGTAAGTCTGCATTACAGCGACACATGGGCTGACCCGCAGCAGCAGGGAATCCCCAAGGCCTGGAAAGACTATACCTACGACCAGATGAAGCAGGCCGTATCACAGCATACAACAGATGTCCTGCAGCTATTCAGGAATAACGGGATAGACGTCCGCTGGGTGGAGATAGGCAACGAGACGACACACGGTATGCTATGGCCGATGGGCAAGAGCGAGGACAATATGGAGCAATATGCCGGCCTGACGCAGGCGGGTTGCAAGGCTTCCAAGCTTGTCTATCCTGATGCGCCGACCATTATACACATTGATGGCGGTGTCGATCCCATACGTTATAACCGCATCTTCAATGCCTTCCGTAAGTATAACGTCGAGTACGACATGATAGGTATGAGCTGTTATCCTTACTGGGACCAGGACCAGAAGCTGGAAGCAGAGGACAGTCAGTCTATCGTTGACTGCATCAATAACATCAACGGCGTCTTCAAGAAGTTCGGCAAGGAGACAATTATCGTAGAGACTGGCTATGATGCCGACCGCCCGGAGGATGGCTACCGCTTCATGACCGACTTCATACATGCTCTGCGCACCGAGACCAACGGCCACTGTCACGGCATCTTCTACTGGGCTCCGGAGATTGACAAGGGTTACAAGCTTGGTGCTTTCCGTAACCGTCGGCCTACCAAGATTATGGATGCTTTCACCGAAGCAAGTAAGAAATAACGTAACTGATTATGCAACGAACACTTCTTGCAGGCATCGCGTGCCTTTCGCTTACCGTGATGTCAGCACAAAACGTATATGAGCTGACGGCGCCGGAACAGCCGATGCCGATTGTCAGCGGCCAGCTGAAGATAGGCGGTACAAATCCTTCCGGAGGCAGCATTACTGCCAATAACTTCTTCCTCCTGCGCGACAAGAACCCCATCATACCCCTGATGGGCGAGTTTCACTATTGCCGTTATCCCAACAGCCAGTGGGAGGAGCAGCTGCTGAAGATGAAGGCCGGAGGCATAACGACGGTATGTACGTACGTCTTCTGGAACATTCACGAGCCCCACGAGGGGCAGTTCCGCTGGGATGGTGATCTCGATCTGCGACGTTTCATTATGCTCTGCCAGAGGCACGGCATGGATGCCATCGTGCGCATCGGACCGTTTGACCACGGCGAGATACGCAACGGAGGACTCCCTGACTGGCTCTACGCCAAGCCTGTCGATGTGCGCAGCAACGACAGCATATACCTGCACTACACCCGTCGGCTATACCAGCAGATAGCACAGCAACTGAAAGGGCTGTACTACAAAGACGGCGGACCCATCATAGGCATACAGATAGAGAACGAACATCAGCACGCTGCCTCCACCTGGGCGCTTTCTTACCAAGGTCATTCTGAATATACATCGGCAAGCTACGATCAGGCTTTCACTCACTTCCAGATTAGTCCTGACGACCGTAAGATAGCCACGGCACGCATGGGTGATGAGCACATGATGACGCTGAAGCAGATGGCGGTGGACTGCGGAATGGTTGTGCCAATATATACCGCCACCGGATGGGGCAATGCTGCTACGCTGGGACATGACGGACTGCCTGTGATGGCGGCCTATCCGTATGCCACATGGACCGACATCACTGTCCGCAGCCCCTACTGTCTCTTCACCGATCTGCGCCAGAAGCCTGACTATTCGCCCGTACGCTTTAACCCGCAGGAGTTCCCGTCGGTGTATGCTGAGATGGGATGCGGCATACAGATGGGCCATAACGCTCGCCCCGAGGTGAACCCGCAGGGTGTGGCAACGATGCTGCTGCGATCATTAGGCAGCGGTGCGAACGGCTTCGGATACTACATGTACCATGGCGGCTCGACGCCGAAGATGGAGGGTGGCACGTCATACTATAGCGATGGCGACGGTCTGCTGCCACGCATATCATATGATTTCCAGGCTCCGCTGGGTGAGAACGGCCTTGAGAAGGAGAGCTACCGCCGTCTGCGCATGCTCCATTCCTTTATCGCTGACTACCAGAATGTGCTGGCTCCGATGGAAGTGGTGCTACCCGACAACGCTGCCACACTGAAGGCTGACGATACCGACCAACTGCGGTACTGTGCACGTATGGCTACGGCAGGCGACGGCATAACTTCCGGATTCCTTTTCCTCATAAACTTCCAGGATCATGACTCGCTGCGTCATGACATGACCAACCTGCAGGTGAAGCTGAACATGAAGGGTGAGACGCTGCGCATTCCGGCAGAAGGCGGATTCACGCTTCCAAAGAACCAGAATGCCATCTTCCCGTTCAATATATGGCTGGGTGGTGCATCGTCGGCGACAGAGCATACCGGATGCCTGCTCAAGTACGCTACGGCACAACCGCTGATGACCTTCAGCGACCGTGGCTCTCAGCATTATGTGTTCTTCGTTCCTGATGGCATAACGGCCGAGTATCTGTTCGACAGCAAGACGGTGAAGGGCAAGTGCTTGTACCGTCCGGCAGCCGGACTGAAGAGTACGTTCAGCGTTAGGTCGGCCAGCGGCAAGACGATATACGTCACGACGCTCACCGAGGCACTTGCCATGGATGCCGTGAAGCTTGACGGACGTATGTTCATAACGCCGGCAACGGTACTGCCGGAGGCTGACGGCGTAACGTTGTTGAGCCTTGGCAACCCTGAGTTCAGGTACGTGGAGTATCCTTCGGCAAAGGGTATGAAATGGCAGAGCCACATGGTTGAGAGCGTCTCACCGCAGTATGACGTCAGGACTTACGGCCGACAGCTATACACCGTGGCTTTCAGCGACAGCATCAGCCATCCTCAGGTGCACGAGTATTTCCTCGACATCGACTACAAAGCCGATGTCGCCATGGCTTTCCTCGGCAACGAACTCGTGGCTGACGATATGTGGCACGGTAAGCACTGGACGCTGGCACTTAACCGCCTGCGCCCGCTCCTTGACCGCAGTCCGATGACACTGCGTTTCCGTCAGCTGGCGAAAGAGCTTGACACCGACGCCATAAAGATATTACCGGAGTACAGACTGCGATTGCCTAAACGCTGATGAAGCGGCGGGAAGCGTGCCCAACGCTATCAAATGACGCCCTCAGATAATGCATCTTATGTGATAAGATACTAAGGCTTGTAAAGTAAAGACTGAGTAATTACACTGTAATTGCTCAGTCTTTGTGTTGTAATTACTCAGTAATTACATTATGATTGCTTAGTCTTTGCTGCTTCAAGTTCATCATCTGATGATGTTATCTGATGCCGATTGGGGTGTAACATGGTATAGATAAGTATGTTATCTGATGCTAATGGGTGTGTAACATGGTATAGATAAGTATGTTATCTGATGTTGATAAGTATGTTATCTGATGCCGATAATGATGTAACCAAGTCGGGATTATAGTGTTACAGGCAATCTTGCGGCGAATCATGGCGTGCAGAATAGATGCCGATAGATTGCATCTCATAGTGTAATCAAGTAATTATTTTCTGAAGATTATTATTTTTTAATAATTTTATTTGCATAATTGCGATATTCTTTGTAATTTTGCCGAGGAATTAAGAATAACTGTTCATGTTGAAGGGTTATTATCGATAATTCTTGAGGACGGCTTATGGAACTGAACATAAATCCTTTTGTTGTCGCGGGCCGCATACCTGCGGAGTTCTTCTGTGACAGAGTCGAGGAGTCTGAAAAACTGAAGAGACATCTGTGTAACCAGCAGAATGTCGTGCTTTCGGCTGCACGTCGAATGGGTAAGACGGCATTGATAAATCATGTGTTTGAAATGCCTGAGATAACCGACCGTTACCTGACGGTGCAGATAGACATACTGGACACAAACAACCTGAGTGACTTTGTCTTCACGCTTGGCAATGCCGTATATAACCGTGTGGCACGGCGTAGCGAGAAACTCATGCGGTCGTTTGCTGCCATAATGAAGTCGCTGCAGGGCTCTTTCGGCCTTGATCCGGTGACATTCACTCCTACTTTTGATGTCAAACTCGGCGACATAGTGCGGCCGGAATATACGTTGCAGGAGATATTTGAGTTTCTTGACAGGGCTGACCACCGCTGTCTTGTCGTCATTGATGAGTTTCAGCAGATAACATATTATCCGGAAAAGAACGTTGAGGCTACACTGCGGAAGTATATCCAGATGTCGAAGAATGCCAACTTCGTATTTGCCGGCAGTCACCGACGGATAATGTCGGAGATGTTTGGAGCAGAACAGCGGCCTTTCTACAATAGCGCCCGTTCCATAGAACTTGACCCTATAGCACCTGAGATATACACCGACTTTGCGCAGAAGAACTTCCATCGCAATGATAAGGATATCGACGCAGAGGCTGTCAGGTATGTCTATGAGCTGTTTGGTGGTGTCACGCTGTATGTCCAGCAGGTTATGAACGATGCCTTTAATGCTACACCCGCTGGCGCTACGTGTGATGTCCATGTCGTTGAGATGCTGAGTAATGACTTTATCCTTGAGAGCGGAAAGAAGCAGCGCGAGATATTGCAGTTTGTCACCGAGCAGCAGAAAGCCGTACTGTATGCTATCCTTGACGACGAGCCGGTGAAGGCCGTCACCTCTGGAGCGTTCACTCATAAGCACCGACTGAAATCACCCAGTGCGACGCAGTCGGCCATCAAGGCATTGATGAAGTCAGACCTGGTGACGAAGCGCGATGGCTTGTACAGCCTCTCTGACCCACTCATGGACTTGTGGCTGAAGCGGAAACGTCGTGGAGAACTATAGTGTGACAACATAAAAAACGGTTCTATGAGAAAGAGTGTGAATGGTTCATGACAAGTAGATACCTGTTCTTAAAGTAAGGAAGTGAAAAAGTAAGGAAGTGAAAAAGTAAGAATTAAAGCTTGCTTGCATCAAGCTGGCAAGACTCTTCACTTTTCACTTCCTTACTTTTTCACTTCCTTACTTGACATAAAGCGAATAGAAAGCAATTCACACAAATTCCTGTGGGACAATAAAAAACCGGTGGCAACCTCGTTGGAGGCTGTCACCGGTTTTGCTTTTTGTATGAAATGGGCTTGTGCGGAAATGTGATGAGCTTGTGCAGATGCTCTATAGCCGAAGGTGATAGTTGACACCTATCACCTAACAGCCATCACCTAACAGCCATCACCTACCACCTATCACCCATCACCCAAGTGCTTACTTCACTTCCCAGATATCGTTCGTCTCAAGGAGTTCAGCGAAGTTGTGGTACTTCTTCTGAGCCTTTACCTCCTCAATCTGCTGTGCGACGCACTCGTCGTAGCAAGGAGCATCAACATCGCGGATAACGCCGAGGGCTACTGGGAAGCCGTCGCCGTTGCCCATGAGGGCGAGCTTCAGCTGCAGGGTGTTGTCCTCACAGTGTGCGTCGTGTACGAGGATGTCCTTCTCGGTGATGCCGTTCTCGCCGATCTTCACTACCTTCAGGCCGAAGCCCTCCTGCACGAGGCCGTACTCGCGGTCCTTGCCGAAGATGAGCGGCTTACCGTGTTCGACGTAGATAGCATTCTCGGCACGTCCTGCGTTGTTATAGACAGCGGCGTGTGTGCCGTCGTTGAAGATGACGCAGTTCTGCAGAACCTCTGTCACCGAGGCACCCTTGTGGGCGTTGGCAGCTTTCAGTACCTCTACGGTATGCTTGCCGTCGGTGGCTACGGTGCGTGCGAAGAAGTGTCCGCGGGCACCGAAGCAGAGCTCTGCTGGGCGGAATGGATCCTCTACGGTGCCGTAAGGTGATGACTTAGAGACGAAGCCGCGTGGCGAGGTCGGTGAGTACTGACCCTTTGTGAGGCCGTAGATACGGTTGTTCAGAAGGATGATGTTGAGGTTCACGTTACGACGGTTGACGTGTATGAAGTGGTTGCCGCCGATGGCAAGACCGTCACCGTCACCTGACACCTGCCATACGGTAAGGTCGGGATTGGCTATCTTACATCCTGTTGCTATTGCTGCGGCACGGCCGTGGATGGTGTTCATGCCGTAGGTAGCCATATAGTGTGGCAGACGTGATGAGCAGCCGATGCCTGAGATGACAGCGTTGCGCCATGGCTCTTTGCCTATCTCTGCCATTGCCTTGTGGAGTGATGCGAGGAAGAAGTGGTCACCGCATCCAGGACACCAACGTGGCTGACCTTTCTTGAAATCTGCGGCCCCCCACCTTGCCTCCCCCATGGGGGAGGAACAGTTAGTACTACTATTTGTATTCATATTGTTTGTTCCGTTAATAATCAATATAATTTTCTATTTGTTCTATTACATAGTCTATATCACCAATGATATCTTCGTTAGTGAACCGTAGCACATTAAAGCCGTGTGATTGCAGCCAATGTGTGCGTTGCTCGTCACTAATATGCTGTTCAGGAAGTTGGTGATACCCTCCATCAATTTCTATGACGATGCCTTTTTCTATACAGGCGAAGTCTGCTATGAACTCACCTATTATGTACTGACGCCTGAAACGTACCCCCAGATTGCTATTCTTCAGTACATACCACATCATGCTTTCTGCTTCGGTAGGATTGTTCCTGTTTTCTGCTGCATAGGCTTTCAGAAGCCTGTACATATATGGATCTGCTGTCTGAAAATCAAAATGGTTGTATGCCATTGTCAGTCTTTTTCAATGGATATCGTCAATAGTGATGGTATCTATTCCTCCCCCATGGGGGAGGTCAGGAGGGGGGCAAAGGCTTTGATTAGTTCGCTTACCACGAATGGCTGACGCTTTACTTCGTTGAACTGAGCAGGGCAGAAGCCGTCAACCTTCATGCGGAGCCAGCCGGCGAGCTGTCCCATGTTCTGTTCGGCAACGACAACCTTAGGGTACTTGGTAAGAACCTCGGCGGCGTTTGCCGGCAGTGGGTTGATGTACTTGAACTGTGCCATGGCCACTTTCTTGCCTGCTGCGCGCATCTCGTCCATTGCGGCACGGAGGTGTCCGTAGGTAGAGCCGAAGCCAACGATAAGGAGTTCTGCGTCGTCAACATCGCCGATGACCTCCAGGTCAGGAACCTTGATGTTGTCAATCTTCTGCTGACGCTTCTGTGTCATGAGGTTATGGTTCTCTGGGTTGGTAGAGATGGCGCCCGTCTTGTCGTCTTTCTCCAGTCCGCCGAGGATGTGCTGGAAGCCCTCACGGCCAGGGACAGCCCAGTAGCGTGTACCGTTCTCGGCACGCATGTAAGGTGTCCAAGTGCCCTTCATCTCCTCTGGAACGTAAGGAGGGTTAATGGCATCCATGGCGTTGAGGTCAGGGAGTTTGAATGCACCTGAGCCGTTGGCGATGTATGCGTCTGTGAGCAGTATGACAGGTGTCATGTGCTCGAGTGCCATCTTTGATGCTTCGAAGGCGGCATAGAAACAGTCTGTCGGTGATGTCGCTGCTATTACAGGCATTGGCGACTCGCCGTTACGGCCGAAGAGTGCCTGCAGAAGGTCTGTCTGCTCTGACTTCGTAGGGAGTCCGGTGGCAGGACCGCCACGCTGAACGTCAAGGACTACGAGTGGCAGCTCCATGATGACGGCGAGGTTCATGGCCTCGCTCTTAAGGCAGATGCCAGGACCTGAGGTTGATGTCACAGCCAGTGCGCCACCGAAGGCAGCACCTACCGATGATGCACAGCCTGCTATCTCGTCCTCACACTGTACTGTCGTCACGCCCAGCGACTTGTGCTTTGAAAGCTCATGCAGCACGTCTGTGGCTGGTGTGATAGGGTAAGAGCCGAGGTAGAGCTTAAGGCCGGCCTTCTCAGCGGCAGCGATGAAGCCGTAGGCTGTTGCCTTGTTGCCGGTGATGTCCATATAGCGTCCCGGCTGCTTTGTCTTTGACTCGATGCGACGAACGTTTGTTGCGCTTGAGTGGGTGTTATGTCCGTAGTCGTAACCGGCCTGGATAACCTTTATGTTTGCCTCTGCGATGGCAGGCTTCTTGGCGAACTTCTCCTTCAGGAAATTACCTACAAGGTTGAGGTCGCGGTCAAAGAGCCAGCATACGAGGCCAAGGGCGAACATGTTACGGCACTTGAGCATGGCCTTGTTGTCCATGCCCGTGTCAGCCAATGCGTCCTTAACCATCTGGGTGATAGGACACTGTATGACGCGGTCGGGGTCGATATTCATCTCGCCGAGGTAGTCTTCTGTCTGGAACTGTGCCTTGTCGAGGTCGCTCTTCTTGAAGGCGTCGGTGTCGATGATGATGGTGGCGTCAGACTTGGCGTACTTGTACTGCGTCTTCAGTGCTGCTGCGTTCATAGCCACAAGGACGTCGCACTTGTCGCCAGGAGTATATACGCTGCCTTCGCCGATGTGCACCTGGAAGCCCGAAACGCCTGTCAGCGACCCTTGCGGGGCACGTATGTCAGCAGGGTAGTCAGGGAATGTTGAGATACCATTGCCTACTGTAGCCGATACAGTAGAGAAGATGTTGCCGGCGAGCTGCATACCGTCGCCTGAGTCGCCAGAGAAACGTACCACTACGTCTGCGACTTCCTTGATCTCCAGTTTGTCTGTCATAATGCTTTTATTTAATGTGTGGTTATGTGTTATTCTGAAAGCAAAAACGTTGTTTTCGTTGCAAAACTACAAATAAAATCACAAATAACCAAACATTTTGTAAAGAAATTGGTTGTTTAAGTTTGTTTTCATTTAATATGTCAAGAAATAAGCAGAAAAAGTCACACAGACCCATCCCTCTGCCCCTCAGAAAGCAAGGGGAGCGACTATAACC
>R03__coassemble_458_pt1 | contig 23838 bp, 15 predicted proteins | sample R03__metabat2_low_PE_024 | metagenome-assembled genome bin R03 | reverse complement strand
GAGATTGGGTGTTGGGGGTTAGGTGTTGGGTGTTGGGTGTTGAGGGTTTGAGGAGTTATTGTCAAACGTACTGCAGAACCATCTCGTGGGAAAGCCTCGGCAGAGAGCTTGAACTCAGGCTCTGACTGTGGTTCGTTGTCGTTCTGTTTTGGATTGTCACGCGTTGCGGTGAGGTTTATGTTTGACTCATGTGTCTCACCAGATGCATCAGTAGCCTTTATGCTTATGGCATAGCTGAAGCGGCCATAGCCTTCCTCTGGCAATGATATGGCAAGTGGTATCGTTACGTTGCCTCTGTCATCGGTGTAGAGAGTGTCACTCTCGACAATGGTGCGTGTGGCTGAGTTACGATTGCTTCGCCAATACCAGAACCAATGGTTGCTACGCCTGATGGAGTAAATGACCTGAGCATTCTGAACAGGGAGCTGCGTCATCGTCTCTGTACGGAAAGTCACTTTGATGCTGTCGCCATGATGATACGTCATGTCGCGGAGGCTGTCGGGAGTTATGACGCGGAATGTAGGACGCTTGTATGCCTCGACACTGACAGAGGCCCAGCCACTCATACTGTTGTCGGCGGAACACAATATGGAGTAGTTGCCATTTCGACCTGTTGTGGGAATGGGCATCATAAATCCTGCGTTGCCGAATGAATCGGTGATTACGGTATCCTTGTATATCTCTTTTCCCTCGGCATCTGACACCTTGACATTGACAGTCTTATTCGAAACGCAGTGTATGGAGTCCTCATTGAGAGCATTGTGCACTATGATACCGGCCCTCAGCGTCTGTCCTGGGCGATAGATGGCACGGTCGGTGACAACGGTGATGACATCACGTTTCTCTTTCTGGTTGTGTATGTTGAAGTACGTACTGTAGCCACACTTGCGGAAAGCCTTATCATCAACTGTTGACACATAAATCTGATTAGGCGTGAACGACCCGTCAAAGGTGGCCTCACCATTAGCGTTACACGTCAGCGTAACGGTGTGCTTAACCTCGTGCTTGTATGTATTCTCATCAGAGATGACAATCTTTGCACCAGCCTTTGGCTCACCTGTCTTGGCAGAGACAGTAACAAGGCGCTGCGTCTTTTTTGTCAATGGCTGAAAGATAACAGCAAGGTCGGTGTGGTAATATAATGCATATGCAGCCAACGTGTCTGCCGTTGCCTTGACGAGATAAACACCATAAGGGAGATTTGGAATATTGATGCTATCGTTATGTTGAGCATATGCGGGATAGCTTCCAGCATCGTATGAACGTGAAAGAGGCTGGAAGATGCGCGTGTTGTCAATGAGTTGCTCTGTTGCCTTGCGTTCCTTTGTCGTGTTGACGCTGAGTGATGTAGTTCCGTCGGCATTCAGTAGCGAGAACACTACGTTTATGTCCTTGACGTTACGGATATTATCAAGACGAATAATATCTGCAATGGTCATGCTGAAGCCAGGCAGTATAAGTCGGCTGAGATTATTCTTGAACGCATTGACGTATGCTGCGTTGCCTTTGTCTTCTTGGTATTTGCTGTATTTATTTATAGCATCAACAAGGAAGTTATAGCGCGTTGAGTCAGAGATATCATCATCGTTGCTTATCGTGTCATAATAGAGATCGGCAAGAAGTGCTGACTCTGGAATGTCGCTATAGTCCTTCATGCCTTGCAGAAGCATCTGCCTACGATGAGTAAGCGACAGGTCATCATCACCGCTTTTGATGTTGCATATCTCTTTGTATTGCTCAACACATGCAGCACGACGGTTACCGTGCGTTAGATAATAATCCTTCAGGAACGTGTAACGGCATGCGGCATTGCCAATCATCGATAACAGATCGTTATTGAAGATGATGTCATCGTTGCCTTTGGTGAATAGTCGCTTGTAAGCATCGGTCTTTTCTGCAGCCAGCAAATCAGGGTTAGCGAGAGCCTTATCATAATATGTGTCGTCATGTGTTACATAGGCAAGGACAGCATTATAGACGGCAGCAAGGACACGGGTGTCATCGTTCTGTTGACCGCTCGCCTCAATTTTGACAGCCTGTTTCTTAAGGCGTTCAATGGCAGGCTCAATAGAATCGGCAGATATATCTGCCATAGTACTTGCACAGCACAATTGTGCTGCCAGATATTCACCATAGTTTTTCTCCTTGTCAGCAGTCTTGGCGATGACCTGAGCGGCAGCGATAGCTTTGCGAGGCATATCTTTCTGTTTAGCGCTGTTCACCGCCTCCCACAACTTGTCATAGTCAGTTGCAGAAACTGTCAGAGCAAAGAGTATTATATATAATAAGGTGAATATCCTTCTCATGAACACAATTTTACTTCATGATCTTATGACCATCCTGTATGTATATGCCATGCGGCAGTGCGCTGTTGTTATCGACAGCACGTCCATCAATTGTATATACGTCCGATTTCTTGTCATTTGACGCATTGACATCAGCAATACCGGTAGATGCACCACCCATAAACTTAAACGAAATGCTTCCGTCAGAGTTTCGTTTAATGTCAGTGATAGGATACTTAGTAACCATATCCTCGCCAGCATAGTTCTTGTATGCGGCAACCGATGTTACAGGATCGCCGGCGTATTTGGTAGCTACGTATGGATCACCCTTTGCTTCTGGCAAGAAATACAGGTCATTCCAATTGTTTGTATAGTTACCGCTGCTATCTGTTTCGCTGGCACTCGGCATTTTCACGACATTTCCCCTATACTGTATTGTCTCGCCTTCAGAGTAATCTCCCAGTACGAAGCCATCAGCAGGGAGTAGCGTTACGCTTGGCTTGCCGTAAGTATTATTGCACGACATTGACAGTCCGTTACTACTGGCATTGACGTGAGTAATCATCAAGCCACGGCCATATCGTGCGTTTATATAGTAGTTCCACTCGTCATACATGTAGTTCTCAATAATATAATACTCATTTGTATTTGCCGGATTAGTGACGCGATAAGCCTTTCCGCCATTTTTGTTGAGTGGGTATATTGTAACGTCACATGGTTCGGTGAGTTCCTCGGCAGTTATCCATCCCATAACATCACGTTCCCATGCCGTATGCATACATGGCCACATAGCGTTATATAAGTTCTCTCCACCATCCATGACATCCCAGTCCTCCGGTCCGCAGTTGTTGTAGTCAACATATCCCTGGGCATCCTTAGGCGTACTGCCTGATGTCCAGTACAGATCAGGCAAGCCTAATCCATGACTCATCTCATGGCACGTAACACCTACTCCGGCACGTATTGGGGTACCGCCGTAGTTGGCTGCAGATATAGTCAGTTCGTTTGCTCCGCCAATGACATTGATCTTTATTTTGTTACCATCAGCGGTAGATATGCTGCAGTTATACCAGCATGATGGCCAGAAGTCGTTCTCGTCACCGCTGATGTTGGCACCTGTACCGGCATAAAGCACGTATACCATATCTACATATCCGTTGCCATTAGTGTCATACTGTGAGAAGTCAATGTCTGGATCCGCTTTCTTTACGGCCTCTGTCAACAAGGCGAATTCATGGTTTCCGGTAGGATAGCCGTCATCGCTATGATGTCCATAATAGTCATGTCCCTTGTTTGCGGTATAAGGACCATAGATGTCGAACTCAAACTGCAGATCTCCATAGCTGGCATCATTGAAATACTGTGCTACAGAGCTGTATCCCTGAAAACGTGTTGCTGATGAATAAGGTGTCTTCTTTGTGCCGTTGAAATATTCCTCAAATGTTTCTTTGTCAAATTCGAACTTGACGTTATCAGAGTCTGTTTCAGCATACTCCATGAGTATCACAGGCACTCTTATCTTACCGCTGTGAGGACAGAATTTATCAGCTGACGGATATCCAGCTATTACGTTCTTCTTGTTCTTTGCCTCAGCAATAGTGTCAGTATTTATCTTGTGGAACAGTGACTTGTCCTGTGCTTTGACCGCTGTCCTCTCTATTTCGGTGCGGCTGTCAAGGTTATGAGCAAGGATTCCTGTATTGGCAAGTGTTCCGTCGCTTACTGTACGTGCAATATAGAATGCCTTTCCGTTGCGCTTCAGCAGCACACCGTCAAGCGTCTGATACCACGATCTGGTCTCGTTACCGAGAAGACGTACCATAAGAGTTGTTCCATCAGGCTGTGCGAAGGCATGTGCCTCGCCTGTTGATTTAGACGCATCAGCTGTAGTGATGATCGTTGTTAGCAGTGTGAGAGCAATTAAGAATTTCTTTATCATGTTTTCTTATATGTGAGATGGATATTATTTCGTGTCTTGGTTCCTGTGAGTCAAGATATAGCGTGTTAGAATATCTGCTTGTCAGGATTACTATTTTATGAATTTACGGCCATTCTTGATGTATATGCCATGTGGCAACACGCTGCTGTCAGTGCCCATCTTGCGGCCGTCGATGGTATAGACAGGAGTGTCCGTCTTGTCGTCAGACATTCTGACATTGGCAATGGCAGACGGCTCACCGCCCATAAACTTGAACGAGATGCTTCCGTCATCGTTGCGTGTTATGTCAGTGATAGGATACGTTGTAACCATATCCTCGCCCGTATAGTTCTTGTATGCGGCAACAGCAGTTACAGGTTCGCCCGTGTATTCAGTACCTACGTAAGGATCACCCTTAGCGTCTGGTATGAAGTAGTTCTGGTCCCAGATGTGATACTTTCCTGTTTCATCCAGGTCTGATGACGAAGGCATGGTGACCACTTTGCCTTTATACTGTATCGTTTCGCCCTCAGAGAAGTCGGCAAGAATAAATCCGTCGGCAGGCAGCAATGTGACACTTGGCTTGCCGTAGGTATTGTTACACGCCATTGACAGTCCTGAGCTGCTGGCGTTGACATGTGTTATCATCAGGCCTGTGCCATACGAATGGGTGATATAGTAGTTCCACTCGTCAGACATATAGTTCTCGATGACGTAGTATTCGTATGGGTTTTGGGGATTGGTAATACGGTAAGCCTTGCCGTCTTCCTTATTAAGAGGATAAATGGTGACATCGCATGGTTCCGTAAGATCCTCCAATGTCATCCATCCCATCATCTCCCGTTCCCATGCAGCATATTGACATGGCCAGATAGCATTATAGACATTCTCGCCACCGTCCATAAGATCCCAGTCCTCAGGACCACAGTTGTTATAGTCAACATATCCCTGTGCATCCTTCGGAACGACGGATGATGTCCAGTAAAGGTCTGGCAAGCCCATGCCATGGCTCATCTCGTGACACGGTACGCCGACACCCGAACGAACTGCTGTGCCATTATAATCCTCAGCAGAGACAAGCAACTCGCTGGCGCCGCCAATGACGTTGATGGTCTTACCGTCTGCCGTTGAGATGCTCTGGTAATACAGGCAAGCCGGCCAGAAGTCATTCTCGTCGCCGCTACTGTTTGCTCCCGTGCCGGCATAGAGGATGTACACCATGTCCACATATCCATTGCCGTCAGAGTCATACTGTGTGAAGTCAATGTCTGCATCAGATTTCTTGACAGCCTCTGTGAGCAGTGCTGACCGGTGAGCTCCATAAATATAGTTGTCGCCATCATGGTGTCCATAGTAGTCATGCCCTTTGTCTGTGGTGTAAGGGCCATACAGGTCGAACTGTATATCGAGGTCACCAAAGCTGGCATCTCTGAAGTATTGTGCCACAGAGCTATAGCCCGACAGCAGTGTGCTCTTGGTGCATGGTGTCTTTGTAGTGCCGTTGAAATATGTCTCAAACACATCCTTGTCGAATGTAAACTCCACGCAGTCAGAGTCAGTCTTGGCAAACTCCATAAGTATCACTGGCACCTTTACCTTACCATGATGAGGGCAGAAGCGCGTTGACGGATAGCCTGCTATGGACATCTGCTTTGTCTTTGCCTTCTGGGTGCTGCTACTGTTTTCGGCAAAGAATAGCGACCGCTGCTGTGCCTTTGCTGCCGACTGTTCTTCGGCGTTACGGCTGTCAAGGTTATGTGCTATGACTCCTGTGCTGGCCAGTGTGCCGTCGGCCATCGTCTTGGCTATGTAGAACGTCTTGTTGACACGCTTCAGCAGCACGCCGTCTATGGTCTGATACCACGAGTGGTCTTCATCGCCGAGCAGACGAACCATGATTGTCGTTCCGTCTGGCTGCATGAAGGCATGCACTTTGCCTGTCGATTTCGAAGCATCGGCATTGGTAAAGGCTACGATTAGCAATATGAGGACAAGGAAGAGTTTCTTTGTCATGTTGTTAATATTGGTGGTATAGGGATGAATGTATTATGCAAAAGGGATGTAAACATAATTTACACGCCGTCGAACGTTGAGGACTTGCCGTCAGACGTTGAACACCCTCTGAGCTGTTGCCGTTGTTATGCGGTCGACATCGGCTGGTGTTGTGCCGTAAGCCTCAGCCAGCTTGTCACGTACGAGAGCCACGAAAGCCGACTCGTTGCGTTCGCCTCGGTGAGGCACCGGTGCCATATAAGGCGAATCAGTCTCCAGCACTATGCGGTCGAGCGGTACGACAGCGGGCAGCGTCGTTGGCAGATTGCTCTTCTTAAAGGTAGAAACACCACCTACGCCAAGAACAAACTTGTCAAAGGCAAGCAGCTCCTCGGCCTCATGTTCGTTGCCGGTGAAGCAATGGAACACACCGCCTACGAGGTCATGTTCGTAGTGACGCAGCATCTTGACCATCTCATTCTGAGCCTTACGGCAATGTATCATCAGCGGCAGCTGTGCTTCTATCGACCACTCCACCTGTGCCGTGAAGGCTTCCATTTGCTCATGTTCGAACTCACGCGACCAGTAGTAGTCAAGTCCGACCTCACCGATGGCAATGAGCCCCCCTCCAACTCCCCCGAGGGGGAGAGATGATAGATTAGTTTTGCTTGCTAATTTCTTTATTTCAGCGAGTTGCTCTCGCCAGTCGGCACGCACCTCTTCTGGGTGCAATCCAAGCATGGCGTAGCAATAACCAGGATATTGCTGGCAGATGTCGAGTATGCGCTGACTTGAGGCGAGGTCAATGGCAGGCAGGAAAACCTTCTCCACTCCGGCGTCCTTAGCCCGCTGGATGGTCTCCTGGAGGTCGTCTTTGAACTCCTCGCCGTCAAGATGTGTGTGAGTGTCTATCATAAACCCCTCCTACCCTCCCCCAAGGGGAGGCATTTTGTGGTTACTTTATTCTGCTAATTATTATATGAAACGTAAATGCCACCTCTGTCCGTTAAAAGTCTCGATAATAGACATTTCTGGATGAAAAGGTAATAAAAGTCCCTCCCCTTGGGGGAGGTTAGGTGGGGCTTACTTATTCCTCTTCATCATCTTCGCTGTATAAGCGAGGAGCTCGGCCTTACGGTTGGCATCGATGTTGACAGCGTCAAGATACTTGCGCGACTCATGGAAGTAATGTTCTATCTTCTCCTGAGCAAGACGGTCGATACCGAGTTTGCCGTAGAGAGCCGTCACGGCAGCAACCTTCTCGTCACGGTTGAAGTCCGTTGCCGTTATCCATTGCTCCAGCTCGGCCTTGTCGGAACCCTCGGCACGCAGCAGTGCGTTGATGAGCATGAAGGTCTTCTTGTTCGACGTTATGTCGCCGCCGATGTTCTTGCCGAACACCTTAGGGTCGCCATAGACATCGAGATAGTCGTCCTGAAGCTGGAAGGCGAGGCCTATCTGCTCACCGAACTTGTAGAGATTCTCCTGATCCTCGGCTGGAGCATCGGCAAGGATGGCGCCTATCTTCAGAGCACATGCCAGCAGCACGCTGGTCTTCAGGCGTATCATCTCGATATATTCCGGCTCGGTAACGTCATTGCGTGTCTCAAACTCCATGTCATACTGCTGTCCGTCGCCAATCTCAAGTGCCGTCTCAGTGAATACGTCGAGCACCTCGGGCAGATGCTTTGCGTCGCATTGCATCATACGCTGATAAGACAGGACGAGCATTGAGTCGCCCGAGAGAATTGCCGTATTGGCATCCCATTTCTTATGGACGGTAGGCATGCCACGACGCATATCGGCGTTGTCCATGAGGTCGTCGTGCAGCAAGGTGTAGTTATGATACGTCTCAAGGCCGCAGGCATTCATGAGAATAGCCTCCGGATTATCCTTGAAGAGGTTATAGCTGAGCAACATCAGCACAGGGCGTATGCGCTTGCCGCCTAACGACAGGACGTAGCGTATAGGGTCGTAGAGCGACGCAGGCTTACGGTCGTAGGGCATGTTGTCAAGGAAGTTGTTGACAAGTTCAAGTATTTCAGCGGATGTCTTCATATCTTATTGGGTCTATATTCGGGAGTAAATACTATTCAACATCCTTCCATTCGGGAAGGCTTGGTTAGGCTATTGGCCTTTACAGCGCAAACACTATCGGCACGCCAACCATGCACCGGCACGGCTTGCCGTGGTCTTTGCCGGGTTTCCATTTAGGCATCAGCCTCATGACGCGCAGCACTTCGGCATCCAAGGCAGTATGTGTCTCCTTGGTGAACTTGAGGTGCGAGATGCTTCCGTCCTTCTCGACGACGAATGTCACGGCAACAAGTCCTTTCTGCTTCAGCTGCTTGGCACGTGTAGGATAGTGCAGGGCACGGTCGAGCCACAATACGAATTCGCTCATGCCGCCCGGGAATTCAGGCAGTTCTTCGACAATGCGGAGTGGCACATCGTTATTGTTCATGTCTGTCACCGGCGGTGCTATAGGCTCCAGGTCCTTCTCCTGCATCTTGTCGTCGTCGGCAGCCTCTGATGTCGTGAACGTCAGCTGGTCTTTCAGTTCCTTCAGCTTCTGTTCCTCGGTGACCTCATCAACCTTGTTTATCTTCTCTGACGCCTCCGGTTGTTTCTTGACTTCGGCAGCGATGATGTTCTTTTCCGGCTCAAGTGCCGGCAGCATATCCATGTCGAGCGAGATATCGTCCTCGATGCTGTCGAGAAGTTCTGCCGTCATGTCGTGCGACTTCCAGTTGAGTGCAATGACGAAGAGAGCCACAGACATGAACAGTGCCAGCAGGAATATCTTCGGGCGTTGACGGTCCAGGTCTGCCTTATATGTCTTTCTTTCGATCAATTTCTTCTTCGGTTTTAAAATAAAATGGGCTTTTTGACGTTAATTAAACAAAATAAAGTGCAATAATGCCCATAATCGTTGCAAAGTTAACTAATTATTTCGAAAAAATGAGTATCTTTGCCAAAGAATTATGAATATTTATATGAAGAAATGTATAATTACCTGCTTTCTCTTGCTCTACGTCATCTCATTGACGGCACAAACGGAGAGTCAGACAGAGTATAACTTCCTTCGCTTGCCAGTAAGTGCGCACGCAGCAGCACTTGGTGGCGAGAACATCACCATGGCCGACGACGACGTCATGATGATGTTACACAACCCGGCTCTGCTCATCGGGGCTTCGCCACAGACCGTCGCGCTGCAATACATGAACTACATGAGCGGCTGCAACAATGCCAGTGCCGCCTACAACATGGTGTTCGACGAGAAGTGGAACGTTGGTGTCGGGGTGCAATACATGGGTTATGGCTCGATGAAACAGACCGACATGAACAACAACGACCTTGGCACTTTCTCTGCCACCGATATTGCCTTGAACGCTACGCTGGCATACGAGCTGGCACAGAACCTTGCCGGTGGCATAACGCTGAAATACATCTACGGCAACATAGGGTCGTACACGTCGATGGCAGTTGCTGCCGACCTCGGTGCCAACCTGTATCTGCCGGAGACGGAGTGGTCGTTCAGCATGGCGGTAAAGAACTTAGGTGGACAGATAAAGGCTTACGACGAGAACTTCGAGAAAATGCCGCTCGACGTGCAAGTCGGTGTCAGCAAGCGACTTATGAACTCTCCGCTGCGTCTTCACGCTACGCTCGTCGACCTCAACCATCTTAACTACAAGTTCGTCAATCACCTCGTCATAGGCGCCGAGTTCCTGCTGGGCGAGCAGTTCTATGTTGCCGGTGGCTATAACTGCCGTCGCGCCTCAGAGATGAAGACGTATGATGCCGATAAGAACGCATCATCACATGGTGCCGGATTATCGCTCGGCGCGGGCCTCAACCTTGAGCGTTTCAAGGTGAATGTGGCATACGGAAAGTACCACGTCAGCAGCTCGAGCATCATCGCTAACGTAGCGTTCACGCTGTAGGTGTTAAGAATTAAGAGTTAAGAATGAAGAATGAAGAATTATGATATGCACTGACAGCTTGCCATTACAGACAATGGTAATCATAATTCTTAATTCTTAACGCTTAATTCTTAATTGAAAATAAGTTCTTAATTCTTAATGCTTAATTCTTAATTAGAAATTAGAAGAAGATATTAGCAATTATAGAAAATGAAGAAGATAACTATCGCTATTGATGGCCACTCATCCTGTGGCAAGAGCACGATGGCAAAACAGCTTGCCCGTGAATTAGGATATGTCTATGTTGATACCGGCGCCATGTACCGCACCGTGACGCTCTACGCCATGCAGCATGGACTGATAAGTGATGACAACCATATTGACGAAGCCGCCCTCCGAGAGCAGTTGCCACTGATAGGCATCAGCTTTAAGTTCAACGAGGAGACAGGACGACCGGACGCTTACCTCAACGGCGAGCGCGTGGAGGATAAGATACGCACCATCGAGGTGAGCAACCATGTCAGCCCTATCGCTACCCTACCCTTCGTGCGCGAGAAGATGGTGGACATACAGCGTGAGATGGGCAAGGCGAAAGGCATTGTCATGGACGGTCGTGACATAGGCACGACGGTGTTCCCCGACGCAGAGCTGAAGATTTTCGTCACGGCATCTGCCGAGGTGCGCGCACAGCGTCGCTACGACGAGCTACAGCAGAAGGGCATGCCCGCCGACTATGCCGAGATACTCAAGAATGTCGAGGAGCGCGACTACATAGACTCGCATCGCGAGGTTTCACCTTTACGTCAAGCTGACGATGCTATTCTCCTGGATAACAGCAACATGACGATACCCGAGCAGCAGGCATGGCTGAAGGCGAAGGTTGATAGCATATTGAAGGGGGAAGAGTAGCCCCCACCCAACCTCAGCCTAAAGGCACTAACTTTGTGTCGCCCAGGGGAGAAGGATGATTACCATTATCTAATTCAATAGTATAATACGAAAAACAGCGCCATAGGTTACTTCTTATGGCGCTGTTTTGTGTCTTTGATATTACAAAGACTGGGTAATTACATCACAAAGACTGAGTAATTACAATATAAAGACTCAGTAATTGTTGCGTAATTACTAAGTCTTTACTTTATAAGATAATACAATTTGGGGTATAAGAAAGAGCAGATTGGAGTGTAAGAAAGTACAAATTGGAGCGTAAAAAAGAGCAGTTTGGAGCGTAAGGAAGAGCAAATGAGGGCGTAAGGAAGTACAGATGAGGGCGTAAGAAAGAGCAAATGAGAGTGTAAAAAAGTGCAAATGGGAGTGTAAGAAAGCTTATCTTACATGACAACCTTACTTTGGCAGATGCGTGCGGAAGACAATGTACTCGCCGTCAGCATGGAATGTGATGGTGCTGCCGAGGGCTTCGTTCAGCGCGCCCTGCCACAGCTCACGGTATGCGTAGCAGTCCCACTTCAGGCCTTGGCTACTGAACTGCGTGCACGAGAGGTTGAAGATGCTTACCTGCTGACGGGGGAACGTCTCGAGGGTGGTATCGCCCAGATGGACGGTGAATGTGCCGTAGTCGGTCACGACGGTGGGTTCGATGCCGAGCGTGTGTTTGAAAAAAGCGATGAAGCCTATGTTCGCGATGGTGTGATCCTCGCGCTTGCCGGTGATGCCGAGATAACAGATGTCGGTGAAGCCTTGCTCCATACAGAACCGTGTGGCCTTGGTGAGGTCGTTGAAGTCCTGCTCGGCAACCTCGTGGTATATGTCGGCGTACCGCTCCTTAAACTCCTGCGGCAGCGAGTCGCCATCGCCTACGATGGCGTCGGGCATGCGGCAACCGTCAAGCTGCCCGCTGTTGAGGCGCTCGATATATTCCTTTCCGGCATCGTCGCAGCAGCATAGGTATCCGGCGCTCTTAAGGACGGCAAGGGCCTGCGGCGACGATGGGAAGTCGCCGGCCCCAAGGATGACGGTGTGGTTGTTAGCAGGCATAATGAAGAAGGATTGTTTGTCCGATATCGGACAAATGTTCTTGCGGGCGCAACGGGCGCTGGTTATGGTTATTGGTTGTTTCGCATCAGTTGTTTCCACTTACGGTAGCCGAAGAAGACGATGACGGTGTAGGCAGCGTATAAGGCTGCATAGAAATATATTCCTTTATAAACATACAGGCCGGCGCTTACGGCATCCACGAGTAGCCATGCCCACCACTGCTCTATCCACTTGCGTGCCAGCATCCACATGCCTACGATGGACATCGCCGTCGTGAAGGCATCGAGCCATGGCACGGTGCTGTTGGTGGCGTGTATGAGCAGTTCGCCGATGCCTATCCACAGCACCACGAAGACCACGGCAAGCGGTGCATAGGCCTTGCGCGGAGTGTGTATGATACGCAATTCGTGCTGTTCGCCCGACTTACCCTTAACACCGAACTGCCATACCACCCATCCGTAGATAGCCACGATGAGATAGTAGATGTTTATACCGAAGTCGGCATACAGCCCTGCATTATAGTAAACATAAAGCGAGATAGCCGGCATGATGATGCCAGCTATCCACAGTTTTATGTCGCCTTTATACTCCCAATAGAGGTATATGACACCTACTAAGGTGCCAAGAATCTCCAGGAAGTTGTTGTAGATGTATTCAATCATAGACCTATGTGGTGATGGGTGGTAGGTGGTGGGTGATGGCTGCGTGTTTCTCTAATTATAACGCACATAGCCAACACCCATCATCTATCACCCATCATCTTGTTTTTAGAAATTCAATGACAAGTGTGCCATGACGTTGAACGGTGCAGATGGTGCGAAGCCAGCCTCATACTGGTCGCCGCCATTGATGTTGCCATCGTCGTCGTATGTATAGTTTACGGCGCGCAGCTGACCGTTGTCGAGCTGGTATGCACAGTACGACCAACCGTTGTTGTCATATTTTGCGCTGAAGATGTTATACATCGTGATGCCTGCGGTGACGTCCTTCAGACCCAGTTTCTTGGCAGAGAAGGTGTAGCTGAGGTCGATGTTGGTGTTGAAGTGGTGCTTCAGCATCATGCTGACGCGAGTGCTCTGCATGTTGTCGTCGAGTGTCTCATACTCCTTGAAGCCAGTGTTGTTGAGGTACTGATCGCTGACATACTGGCTCTGAATGCTTCCCTTGAAGCCTTTGTACTTGAACGTGAAGATGTTGTTGAGAATGAGGTCAGGCGAGAACGACAGCGGTGTCTCACCATTGATGGTGTATGTCGTCACGTAGTCGTCAAGCAGGACGGTCATGTTCTTGACACGGTTGCGCGACCATGTGGCGTTTACGTCCCACTGGAAGAAGTCAACCGGCTTCCATGACAACTCGCCTTCGACACCGAGGCGGTAGCTGTTGTCGAGGTTACTGGTCTTTGCTTCGCCGATGGCATCGAGCTCGCCGGTCAGCACAAACTGGTTCTTGTAGTTCATGTAGTAGAAGTTGAGGCCGGCAGCGAATGTCGGACTCTGGTACTTATAGCCCAGTTCGAGGTCGTTGAGACGCTCAGGAACCGGCTCCTTCATAGCCAGGTCGCCTCCTGTCGTGGCATTGTAGTAGTTCTCGAAGTTGTTGCGCACCGGCTCTTTGTGAGTGATGGCGTACGACAGGTAAACCTTGTGGTTGCGTGTGATGTCGTAGTTGAGGCCGAACTTAGGGTTGAAGAAGTTGTATGACTTGTTAATGACGTACGAGTAATCGTTAGTGTATTTCGTTCCCCACCAGTCATCCTCAGGGTTCTGCATCTTATAGCCTACGTTACGATACTGCAGGTCGAGGTATCCGCTGAGGCCTTTCGCAAACTCGTAAGTAGCCTTTCCGTAGATGTTGAAGTCTGTCTTCTTGGCGTTGTCACGATAGTACTCGAAGTCAGGAGTAACCTCAACGTCAGAGTTCTCCTGTACCCACAGCACGTTGCCGAAGTGGTCGCCGTCGTACTTGTTCCAGCCTCCGCCGATGTTAGCCACAAAGCCTTTCTTGTTGTCGAAGTTCAGCGAGGCGATGGCTCCGTAGAAGTCATTGCCCATCTGCTTACGGCGTATGAGGTCAGTCTTGTACTTGTAGGTTGACAGGCCATAGTCCTCAAGGTTCTTATTGACCTTGTATTCCTCGTAGTAACCATCACCGCGGGTGTAGTGGAGTGCAGCGTTGAGGTTCATGAACGTGCCAAGTCGCTGGTTCCAGATGAGCTGGTAGTTCTGCGAGTGGTAATGGTCGGTCTGGTTGTCGTAGTAGCGTGTCTGTCCGTCGGCTGTGTAATACTCACCGCATGAGTTATATGTACGGCCGAAGAGAGCCTGTTCGTACTTCGAAGTATAGTTCCATGCATGGTATGTTTCCTCCTGTCCGTTGAAGGTAATGAACTTGACAACGGTGTTGTCGCCGAAGTATCCACCCTGGATGAAGTAGGAGTTGAGCTTCGTCGAGGCACGGTCGAGGTATCCCTTACTGCCTATGTTAGAGAGTCGTCCCTGTATGCCCCAGTGGCCGTTGATAAGGCCCGTGCCGAAGCGCAGTGTCTCCTTGTGGCTGTAATAAGAGCCGCCGGAGAGGTCAAGGCCTATGAATGGCGTCGTGCCGACGTTCTCGGTAAGCATGTTGACGGTAGCGCCGAAGGCTCCGGGGCCGTTGGTTGACGTACCCACACCGCGCTGTATCTGGATGCTCTGGGCAGACGATGCGAAGTCGCCGAAGTTAACCCAGAATAGCGAACTTGACTCGGCGTCGTTCATAGGAATGCCGTTGGCGGTGATGTTGATACGCGATGGGTCGGTACCACGTACGCGCAGCGATGTGTATCCAATGCCATTACCAGCGTCGGATGTCATTGTTACCGAAGGAGTTAGCGAGAGGAGATAAGGCACATCCTGGCCGTAGTTTACGGCTTTGATGTCGTCCTTCGACATGTTCATGAAGGCCATAGGAGTCTTCTTTGTCGCACGTGTTGACACTACCTGTACTTCCTGAAGGTCAATGCTACGCAGTGTGTCAGCCTGCGCCTTAGTCTTCTGCGCCATGACGGGTACAGAAGCAGCGGCCATAAGTGCCGCGAGGAAAAATGATTTGTTCATTAATCACCTTTTTATTATAGATATAAAAAAGGGGGAAAAAGTTGTTTGCAACATCCTTTGCTTGCTACGCTGGCATTACCCAGATCAGCTTGAGGGTGTAATCTCAGCCCACCAAAAAGTGAGCACCCCTTAAAACACCGTTGGTGTTTCGGCTGCAAAGTTATTAATTTTTATCTAATTAGGGGGCCTTTGATATTAATTATTAAGATTTGTTATATATTCTGCTTACGAATTGTAAGTTTGTCGGTATTTTAAAAAAGAATGCGCGCGAATGCTTGCAAATAATAAAAAAATTTATTACCTTTGCACCAAAGTTTTCAGGAAGAAGGCACTTTCACGCTTTTTTCTTACCCTCTTTCATTCAGAAAAGGACGAAATGCCCTACGCAAAAATAAACACAACGCAATAAAAGAAGCCCGATGGAAGAATTAAAACACGAATGTGGCATTGCCATGATCCGATTGTTAAAGCCTCTGGAGTATTACGAGGAGAAGTACGGCACTAACCAGTATGCTCTCTCGAAGCTCTATCTGATGATGGAAAAGCAGCACAACAGAGGTCAGGAAGGTGCAGGCGCGGCCTGTGTAAAGCTAAACCAGGAGCCCGGACATGAGTATATGTTCCGCGAGAAAGCAGAAGGAAAGGATGCTATCACTAAGATTTTCAATGCCATTGGACGGCAGATAACGAATGCCGACGGTGATCCTGACGCCGAGAAGGATGCTTTCCTCGGAGAGATGTATATGGGACATCTGCGCTATTCGACAACGGGCAAGGGCGGATTGAAGTACGTTCACCCGTTCCTGCGCCGCAATAACTGGCGGGCAAAGAATCTGTGTCTGTGCGGAAACTTCAACATGACGAACATCCCCGAGGTATTCAGCTTCCTGACATCCAAAGGCCAGTACCCACGCATCTTCAGCGACTCGTACATCATGCTGGAGCTAATGGGACACCGTCTTGACCGCGAAGTGGAGCGTAACTACCAGATAGCAGCACTCGAAGGCCTTGAGGGTACGGAGATAACCGAATACATCGACTCGCACGTCAAGATAAAGAATGTGCTCAAATCAACTATGACGCACTTCGATGGCGGCTACGTCGTGTGCGGTCTGACAGGCAGCGGAGAGATGTTCTCCATGCGAGATCCGTGGGGCATACGCCCCGCTTTCTACTATGCCGACGATGAAGTTGTGGCCGTGGCAAGTGAGCGTCCGGTGCTGCAGACAACTTTCGCGGTGGAGTGTGAGGACGTAAAGGAACTGATACCTGGTCAGGCGCTCATGGTGAACAATAAGGGCAAGCTGTCCATCGAGGAGATTATTCCACAGAAGAATTATTCGGCTTGCTCTTTCGAACGTATTTACTTCAGCCGTGGTAACGACCGCGACATCTATCAGGAGCGTAAACAACTCGGGCATCAGCTACGCGAATCGATACTCAAGGCTATTGACAACGACATCGAACACACGGTTTTCTCATACATACCGAATACTGCCGAGGTGGCTTACTTCGGAATGGTGGAGGGCATGCGTGAACTATCTAATAATGTACGCGCTGAGAAAGTGGTGTCGAAGGATATCAAACTGCGAACGTTCATAACAGCGGGCAGCGCACGCAACGATATGGCGGCGCACGTCTATGACATCACCATGGGCAGCATAGTGCCGCATGTGGATAATCTTGTCGTAATCGATGACAGCATCGTCCGCGGCACAACGCTCCGCGAGAGCATCATAAAGATTCTCGACCGCCTGCATCCTAAGAAGATTGTCGTTGTCTCGTCGGCACCGCAGATACGCTATCCTGACTTCTACGGCATAGACATGAGCAACGTCGATGGCTTCATAGCATTCCAGGCATGCATAGCGTTACTGCATGAACGTGGTATGTCTGACCTTATAGACAAGACCTACAAAGCGTGTCTGGCAGAGCTGCAGAAGCCACTGGCTGATATGCAGAACCCTGTCCGTGAGCTTTACGAGCCTTTCACATCAGAGGAGCTGAACCAGAAGATGATAGAGCTGTTGCGTCCGGAAGGTGTCACCACGCCTATCGAGATAGTCTATCAGAGCCTTGAAGGTCTGCATCAAGCCATTCCCAACCACCCAGGCGACTGGTATTTCTCAGGTCATTATCCAACGCCAGGCGGCATGCGTATGATGAACAGAGCATTTGTCAGATGGTATGAGGCCTCCCACCCCGCAAAGGGGGAGCATGCCGAATAGCTTGGCTATTTGACTTTGAGGGATGTTTTCTCAGTACATCAACATTTTTGAATAATTAGTAAAAACATATAAACTGATTCCCCATTGGGGGGATAGCGGACTTTTAACATGAACACAGAAACACGTTACATCTTCGTCACTGGCGGCGTAGTGTCGTCACTCGGAAAAGGAATTATATCGTCAAGTATAGGCAAGCTGCTTCAAGCACGCGGCTATAACATAACCATACAGAAATTTGATCCGTACATAAACATTGACCCAGGAACACTCAATCCGTATGAGCATGGCGAGTGTTACGTTACTACCGACGGCTTTGAGACTGACCTCGACCTCGGTCATTATGAGCGGTTCACCGGAATACGCACTACACGTGGCAACTCCATAACTACAGGACGCATATACAAGGCAGTCATCGACAAGGAGCGTCATGGTGACTATCTCGGCAAGACAATACAGGTGGTGCCGCACATTACTGATGAGATTAAGAGCCGCATGCTGCGCGCTGACGATCCCAACACATACGACTTCGTCATCACCGAGGTGGGCGGTACGATAGGCGACATAGAGAGTGCACCGTTCATGGAGGCTATCCGACAGCTGCGTTGGGAGTTAGGCAAACGCGCTGTAAGTGTACATCTGACCTACGTACCTTATCTCCGGGCTGCCGGCGAACTGAAGACAAAGCCTACACAACACTCTGTCAAGGAGATGCAAGGCATGGGCATACAGCCTGATGTCCTCGTCCTGCGCACCGAGCAGCACCTCTCTGACAGCATACGTCAGAAGGTGGCATCGTTCTGTAACGTTGACCTTGAGTGCGTCGTACAGTCAGAGGACGTGCCAAGCATATACTACGTGCCGGTCAATATGCAGCGTCAGGGACTCGATGCCGCACTGCTTCGTAAGTTCGGAATACCTGTTGGAGAGACTCCGGCAATGGGCCCATGGCATGATTTCCTTGAGCGTCAGAAGAATGCCGTTAAGGAAGTACGCATCGGCCTTGTAGGTAAGTACGACCTTCAGGATGCCTATAAGAGCATACGCGAGAGCCTCAGCCTTGCCGGTGTATATAATGGCTACAAGGTAAAGATGGAGTTTGTCAACAGCGAATATATCACCCGTGACAATGTTGCAGAGAAGCTTTCAGGCTTTGCCGGTGTACTTATCTGCCCAGGATTCGGACAGCGAGGCATCGAGGGAAAGATTGTTGCAGCCCAATACACACGTGAACATGACATCCCAACGTTTGGCATATGCCTCGGCATGCAGATGATGGTCATCGAGTTTGCACGCAATGTCCTTGGATACAGCGACGCCAACAGCCGCGAGATGGACGAGAAGACACCGCATAACGTTATCGACATCATGGAGAGTCAGAAGGATATCAAGAACATGGGAGGTACGATGCGACTCGGTGCTTATAACTGTGACTTGCGTGACGGCAGCCGTGTAAAAGCCATATACAATGAGCAACAGATACAGGAACGCCACCGTCATCGTTATGAGTTTAACAACGACTACCTCACAGAATATGAGAATAACGGCATGATGTGTACAGGACGCAACCCTGAGAGCGACCTCATAGAGATTGTCGAGATACCTGATAAGAAGTGGTACATAGGCACACAGTTCCATCCGGAGTATTCAAGCACGGTGCTACATCCACATCCGCTGTTCGTTGACTTTATACGTGTGGCAAGTAAATGACAACTGATTGAATTATGAATTAAGAGTCAAGAATTAGGAATTATGATTACCGTAGTCCAATTTCTTAATTATCAAAAACATTAGTTGACGAATTATGATTAGCTATGTCATTGCTGGTTATATACAGACAGGTACAAATCATAATTCTTAATTATTAATTCTTAGTTCTTAACTCTTGATTTATAAAATTTTATTTGTGATTTAATTCCTCATCACACAATACCGCCTTATGCAAGGAATATATAGCCGTACCGAGCTGTTATTTGGCACAGAGACAATGAATGACATACAGCAGAAGCGCGTCATCGTATTCGGTGTCGGCGGCGTAGGCTCATGGTGCGCCGAGAGTCTGTTACGAACAGGCATCATACACCTTACCATCGTCGATTGCGACCGTGTCAGCGTGTCGAACATCAACCGTCAGCTTATGGCGACGACAAATAGCGTAGGGCGAGTAAAAGTAGAGGTTATGCGCGGGCGTCTGCTTGAAATAAACCCCGAAGCAGATATCACCGCGTTGCAGAAGCTCTACAGCGAGGACACCAATGCAGACTTCCATCTTGAACAATACGACTATATCATCGACTGCATTGACTCCTTAAAGGACAAGATGTCGCTGCTTGTCAACGCCACACAGACACCGGCAAAGGTGTTCAGCAGTATGGGCGCAGCCTTGAAGGTTGACCCTACAAAGATACAAGTCGCAGAGTTCTGGAAGGTGCATGGCTGCCCTTTGGGTGCCGCTTTGCGTAAGAAGATAAAGCATGCAGGTATGAAACTGTCACAGCATGTGATGTGTGTATTCTCGGAAGAGCTATTGGAAAACAAAGGCACGGACACATCCGGCGAAGCCCTGCCTACCATGATAAGCAAGCCACAGACAAACGGTTCGCTCGTACACATTACAGCAATATTCGGCTTTACACTCGCCGGTCTTGTCATAAAGGATATTGTTGCACAAAACACACACCGAGAATAAAGAATTCAGCGATAAAATTTGGTGGTTAGGTAAAAAGTCTGTAACTTTGCACACAGTAACAACTAACCTAACCATATCCACATGAAGCAACTGAAGAAGATATTCTGCATTATCGCTGCATTTGCCGTATGCCTGACTGTCTGTGCAAAGACGACAAAGCCAACGGCTCAGGCTACCACACTAAGCATCGGCACACAGACGGTTAAGATAGAGTTCTACGCACCGTCTATCGTAAGGATAACGAAGGCTCCGGGCACTCTGCCGCAGAAGTCGAGCTACAGCGTTATCCTCAATCCGGCAGAGGGAATGAAGGAGAGAGCTACCCAAACGCATGAAGGTTCGACAACAACTATCAGCTCATCGATATTATCTGTCAGCATCGATGAGCAGACAGGACGAATCTCTTTTTACAGCCGTAGCGGCAATGAGCTGCTTTTTGACAACGGCACATCATTTATTCCTTGTCAGCACGAGGTTGACAAGGGCAAGTACAGCATTACACAGAATTTCACCATCGGTAAGGACGAAGCCATCTTCGGCCTCGGACAACTGCGCGACAAAGCCATGAACCAGCGTGGCCGCGACATTGAGATATGGAACCATAACACATACATCTCAATACCATACTTTACCAGCGACCGTGGCTACGGCATTTATTGGGACAATGCCGGCAAGTCGCGCTTCACGTCACCCAAACTGGGTGAGACGGGCACAACATCATTCATGAGCGAGGTCGGCGAGTGTGCTGACTACTACTTCATATACCGCGACGGCACACAAGACGGCGTCATAGCCGGCATACGGCAGCTTACGGGCCAGGCAACGATGTTCCCGCTCTGGGCAATGGGTCACTGGCAGTGCCGCGAGCGCTACAAGACGAGCGACGAACTTGCCGGCGTCCTTGACAAGTACCGTGAGCTGCAGATACCGCTCGACGGTATCGTTCAGGACTGGCAATACTGGGGCTGCGACTCCAACTGGAACGCAATGCGCTTCATGAACCCCTATTATATTAATAAGGTGGGCGACAAATCGTGGGAGAAATACCTGCCGAAGGACATGCAGTCGATGAAGGCACAGACGACACCACGCCTTAAATCGCCGGAGGAGATGGTGAAGTATGTCCACCAGAACAATGCACATCTGATGATAACAATATGGCCCGACTTCGGTCCGTGGACAGAACAGCACGCCCGTCTGAAGGCCATGAACGCCCTGTTGCCATTCGAGACATGGCCTATGAATGCAGGCGCACAGGTCTATGACGTATTCAATCCCGATGCCCGCGAGCTTTACTGGCAGTACCTTACCAACCTCTACACGATGGGCTTCGATGCCTGGTGGACTGATTCTACCGAGCCTGACGAGTTCAACGAGGTAAAGAACAACGACTACGACTATCTTACTCACGACGGCTCGTGGCGCAGTGTGAAGAATGCTTTCTCACTTCTGCACAACAAGTCGATATACGAACACCAGCGTGCCATGAAAGGCAACCAGAAGCGTTCGCTGCAGATGACACGCTCAGGCTATATGGGTCTGCAGCATTACGGCACCTTCTCATGGAGCGGAGACATCATCGCTTCGTGGGAAGAGATGAAGCAACAGGTACCTTCCGGCCTCAACTACACACTCTGTGGCATACCATTTTGGAATACAGACCTTGGCGGATTCTTCTACTGGGAGTACAAGCAAGACCCAAAGAATCCTGCCATCCAGGAGCTTCAGACACGCTGGATGGAATGGGGAGCCTTTATGCCGCTGATGCGCAACCACTGCTCGTCGCCGATGGTCAGCGAGCTTTATCTGATGGGTAAGGAAGGCGATTGGGCTTATGACGCCATCAAATCGTACATCAAACTGCGCTACCGCCTGCTGCCATACATATACAGCACTGCCGGCGACTGTGTCCAGAACAGCGGCAGCATGATGCGTCCGTTCGTCATGGACTTCTCGGCTGACACCACAGCCATCAACCGCAACGACGAGTACATGTTCGGACGTGCGATGCTTGTCAAGCCGGTCACCGACGCCATGTACACCTGGAAGGACGAGAACAAGTGGGGACACGAGACGTATCCCGACATCCGAAAGGCTGCATGCGCTACCGAAGTGTACCTGCCGGCAGGCGCCCGTTGGTATGACTTCTGGACAAATGAGCCGCTCGACGGAGGCCGTTCGCTGATGCGTCCCTGCCCTATTGACATCATGCCTGTCTATGTCAAGGCCGGCACGGTGATGCCGTTCGGGCCAGAAGTGCAATACTCTGGCGAGAAGCCATGGGACGATCTGGAGATTCGTGTCTATCCTGGTGCCGACGGAACATTTACGCTCTATGAGGACGAAGGCGACAACTACAACTACGAGAAGGGCCGCTTCACCGAGATACCATTCGCCTACGACGATGCCACCGCCACCCTTACCATCGGCCAGCGACATGGTTCATACAAGGGAATGCTCACCAGCCGCACCTTCCGCGTTGTCCTCGTGGGCAAAGACTCTGGCCGCGGCGACCAACCAATGACAGGTGCCAGGACGGTGCAGTACAACGGCAAGGAAGTCAAGGTACAGCTGAGATAACAATCGTCTGCATCGTTTTGTGACCTCAGATGCATCCGATGGCAATCTGAGTGACTCCCAATGACGACCTCAGACAGTCTCAATGATGTGACAAGACATACTTGACAACAAAGCAAAGACTCAGTAATTGTAGCATAATTACTGAGTCTTTATTGTTTAATTACCCAGTCTTTACACTGTGATTACTGAGTCTTTGCATTGTTATGTGTAGTTTCTGACACCATAATAGGTATTGAATAAGGGCGTAAGAAGTATTGAATGAGGGTATAACAAGCATTGAATGAGGGTATAACAAGCATTGGATAAAGGCGTGAAAAGTATTCAACAGGACTACCACAAACGACAGTGGGTTCAACGGCATGATACCATTGAACCCACTTTTTTTATTGCCGCGAGCAAAAAAACGGTGCAATTATTTGCGTATGTCGTGAAAAGTCATTACCTTTGCACGCAGTTTTTATGGTGGGATCTATTAATTCGCTTTGGCAGATTTTGAGGTTATTTTCGAGGACAAAGTGTCAACTTCTTGATGGAGTTATGCGGGCATAACGACTGAAAGAGCTGACAGTTTGAACCGAAAAGAATCCAAAAGATGGCAAAACGTCTGCCCATCAATAATAAAAAATTTAGACGGTGGGAATTAATAGTACCCACCATATATGACTCACCCTTGATGGAGGACAAAGAAATCTTACGAACATCAGAGTTCTCCGGTAAATATTGATTTATTGAGTTGTGCAGCTTTAACAGAAAATGCACATTGTGGGGCGTACCAACTTGCCTCACCTATTTTCAAAAAACCATTGAAAACGGTCAATAAGAGTAGTAAAAGTAATGTGACATTCTCGTCACGACGGTATTTACTATATAGACTCTGATGAATTTGTGTTGTAAGATTTTGGCTCTATCAAGACTCCCAAAACACACCGTATTCATAATGCATAATTTATAATGCATATTGCATAATCATGCTTGTGCATAAAGTGGTAACAGTAATGTATAACATACTGCTGCTTTTACCATCTTTATGTGTTAGCTGTGCATATCATTATTGTTAATTGATAACTGTTAATTGTTAGTGACGGTAAAATAATAAGTTGGTACGATTTGCCTCAGATTATGAGGCTATT
>R03__coassemble_451_pt1 | contig 23937 bp, 15 predicted proteins | sample R03__metabat2_low_PE_024 | metagenome-assembled genome bin R03 | reverse complement strand
TATGTATCCTGTGCTGCTGCCGACATAGCCATTGCGGCAAGCATTGAGAGTGATACTATCTTCTTCATATTAGTGTTCTGTATTTACGTTTGTTGTTAACGTTATCAAAATCTCTAAGCTCTAAGCTTCAAGCCTCTAATCTCTAAGCTCAAGAACTCTCAGCTCTAAGCTTCAAGCTTCGTGATCTCTAAGCTCTAAGCTCTAATCTCTAAGCTAAAAATCTCTCAGCTCCGCTCCGCTTACCTATGGTGTCCGCCGAATCCGCCGCCGCCATGACCGCCGAATCCGCCTCCGCCATGTCCGCCGAAGCTACCTCCTCCGGAGAATCCGCTGCCGCCAGAGACGCTGCGGCGTGAGCCTCCGCTGTACGAGCGTGACGAATAGTTGCTGCTGGTGTTGCCGCGGAATGTGTTGTGCGACCATCCTGTGCCACGGTCGGCATAGGTGCGGTTGCCGTATGTGCGGTTTGTTGCGCCACCGTTACGCTGTGCTATGCTGTACGAGCTTCCTGCTCGTGACGACGTTCCGCCATAAGTGCGGGTGCCGTAACCGTGATTCGAGTGGTTGCCGTAGAAGTGCGAGTCGCTGCGCTGTGCGCTGTTGCGAGGGCCGTAGCCGTGGTCGTATGCCACATAGCCGCGTATGAAACCACCACACCAATAGCCAGGGCCGTACCAGCCGCCCCATCCCAAGCCGGGGCCGTACCAGCCGCCCCAGGCCCAGTAAGGACGATACCATCCGGGTCCGTAGAACCACGGATCGTAGAACCAAGGGTCAAAGAATGGGTCGTACCATGGACTCCATGGGCCGTACCAACCGGCATACCAGCCTATAGGACGTCCCCAGCCCCATGGTCCCCAGCCACCGTGCCACCAGTAGTAGTCGTCCCAACGGGACATCCAGCGGCTGTAGCGGTAGTCCTCATCGTCGAGGATGACGTATTTATATACGGTATCTACGCGTGCTGTATCCTTTGGGTAGCCGTAGCCTTCGGCAAAGTCGATGACGTCGCTGGCAATGGAGTCGCGGCTGTAAACTGTCGTATCGCACTGCGACGTATGGCTGCGACGACGGTTATACTCATCAACCGACTTGTTGATGCCGCTGTAGTAGGTCGGCTTCTTCTCGGCAGCAGCAATTTCACGGTTCTCCATCTGTCCGATGACAATCTGCTCCTGCTTCCATGAAGCGTCCTGCTGCTTCACCCAAGCCTTGCGCATTGCTTCTGCGCGCTGCTGCTGGGCGAGGCGGTCAGCCTCACGTTGCTTGGCGCGAGCTTCCTTCTCTGCCTTCACCTGTTCCTTTGTCGGGACGAAGTACATGTCGTCCTGTGCCATTCCTGACAATGGCAGTAAGGTGGCTACGAGAGCTGTTAAAATCATGCTCCTCATATCAGTTGTTCCTTTCTTTTTAGACGTTTTTGCTGTTTATTTTGCAAAATTACATGTTTTTGCAATGCAAATTTAAGGAAAATTCCTAAAATATGGTGGGATTTCCCCCTTTTTTTATAATTTTGCACCATATTTTTAACAAATAGACATACATTTAACATGGAATATAGCGTAACACACTTCAAAATACGTGTCTCAGACGATCTCCTTGAGGCATGCCGCGAATTGCTTGCCGACCAGGTCAGCGTAGCTGGCTATGAAGCTTTCGAGGACACTGTCGACGGTGTCGATGCGTACATCCAGACGCAGCAGTATGACGAGCAGCTGACTACCGGCAGCCTTGCTGATTTCCCTATCGAGGAGGCTGACATAACATTCACGACGGAGGAAGTAGAGTCGCAGAACTGGAACGCGGAGTTTGAAAAGGAAGTCTTCGAGCCCATCCGCGTGCCGGGATGTGTCATCTACGATGCTGCCAGTCCTGATGCTGAGGCTCTTGCCGGTGAGGCTGACATCACGATAGCCATAGACCAGAAGATGGCGTTTGGCAACGGAGCTCATGAGACGACGAAGATGATTGTCACGGAGCTGCTGTCGCGTGACATCCAAGGCAAGCGCCTCCTTGACTGCGGTTGTGGTACGGGTATACTGTCGCTTGTAGCGAAACGCTGTGGTGCTGAGCATGTTACGGCGTACGACATTGACGAATGGAGCGTGGAGAACACCAAGCATAACGCCGAGATTAACGGCATCGAGCTGACCGACATCCTGCTCGGCGACGTCAGCGTGCTTAGTCATGTCGACGGTGTCTTTGACATCATCGTCGCCAACATCAACCGCAACGTACTTCTTGACGATATGCCGACCATCGTCGAGACACTCTCGCCTGCCGGCTTCCTCATCCTCAGCGGATTCTATGAGGAGGACGCTCAGATGCTTTGTGAGAAGGCCAGCACCGTCGGCCTCTATGAGGTGGGCCGCAAGACCGATAACCGCTGGACCATGCTCGTGTTACATCGGTAATGCCGTTGGTATTCGGAGGCGTTCTCATTGGTATTCGTTGGTATTGTCATTGGTATTCGTTGGCATTCTCATTGGTATTCGTTGGCATTTTCATTAGTATCAGGTAATAGGCTAAGACAATGCCGTTTACGACCTCAACAAATACATTTTATAATGCAATTACTCAGTCTTTGAAATGTAATTACTGGGTAATTAAACAATAAAGACTCAGTAATTAGCGTGTAATTACTGAGTCTTTACTTTGTTATGCGGTGCATTTTGTCTTGTCAGATGCTATCTATGACGATGTCAGATGCTACCGATTACGATGTCAAATGCTACCGATTACGAAACTGTAAGGTGTTGATTACGAAACGGTAAGGTGCTGATAGCTGTGTCGGGTGTTGTTTGCTAACTGCCGATAACATCACTTCAGGTTCTTAAGCACCCAGTCGCAGTGCGCGCGTTCGGTGGCTTCGCTCGTCCAATGCTCGTTTATTGGCGTGAGCAGCGACTCCTTCTGACACGTCAGGACGTTCCATACCGCATAGCTTGTGGTAGGCGGACAGGTGCTGTCGTTGTATCCCCATGTCATGCGGACAGGGCATGTTATGTGGCGTGCGAAGTTTATGACGTCGTAGTACTGTAACGTCTTGATGTTCTGCGGAGTAAGCAGACTGTCGCGCTGCAGATGCGGATAGCCGCCGGTGCGACCTTTCTCGGCGTATGCTGCCATGTCGGCAAGTGCCGGATGGTTGGCGCAGCAGAGTGTGACACGGTTGTCAAGGCCTGCCGCGACAAGGCTCAGCGCACCGCCTTGGCTACCACCTTGCATCACTACATTCCGGCCATCCCACTCTGGCAGTGAGGTGAGGAAGTCGATGGCACGTATTAGTGCGAGATAGACATGCTTCATGTAGTAATGGTCGCGAGAGTCAAGTCCCTGACAGAGATATCCGTTTATGCCGGTGTTCAGTGCCGTGCTTATCTCCTTGAACTGTGCGTCGGTGAGACGAGGGTCAAGGCCGTGTATCTCCATCTCCATGCGTATGCAGCCGTTGTCGGCATAGTAGCGGTGGCGCAGCGGTTCCTTTATCGTCTTCACGCCTGCACCCGGAGGGCATAGCACGACAGGATGCTTGCCCTCGGCCTTAGGTATGAAGAGGTAGGCATATATTGCCTGGTGCTGCTTGTTGACCTCAAGCTTCACGAGATAACAGTTGGCTTTGTCCGTGTCATACTCGTGGGCGGGCTCCTTGGTATATACCAGAGGCAGCGCTTTGAGGTCTTCCAGCTGTTTCGTCCAGTACGACATGAAGTCGGAGGGCTCTTGGGTATAAGGCTTAATCTTGTCAACCGAGAATCCCACTTTTATGTGATGTTCCGTCTTCTGCCCATCGACAGATGCTGTCAGTCGTAGGTCGAGGAATCCTGGGTCGCGACGTGTGCCGACGGCAATGGTTGCCCGTCCGTTCTTCAGTGTCACCTTCCCGTTCTTCTCCGCCTTCAGCATGTCGCGGCTGATGGCATAGCCTACCTCGGCATTCTGCGGAATGCCGTATTTGTACAGCTGCACGTCAACGGTGACATTCTGACCGGCTGAGTACAGCCAATCTGCATGGTCGGGGACTGTTACCCACAGGTAGTCGCTGCGGTAAGGATAGTTCTCGGCCGAAGCGGAGACTATGTTAAGCAGCAACAACATCATTACTGCCGCCCGAAGAATTATACGTGATGGTTTCATTGTTGTCGTGACGGGCTGGTTATAGGTGGGTTCTGTTAATTCGCTTTGTCAGATTTTAAGATTATTTTCGAGGTCAAAGTGTCAACTCCTTGAAGGAGTTATGCAGGCATAACGACTGAAAGAGTTGGCAGTTTGAACCGATAAGAATCCAAAAGATGACAAAACGTCAAACCAGATAATTAAGTTAAGGTGGGTTCTATTAATTCGCTTTGACAGATTTCGAGTTTGTTTTCGAGATCAAAGTGTTAACTTCTTGAAGGAGTTATGCGGGCATAACGACCGAAAGAGTTGACAGTTTGAGCCGAAAAGAAACCGAAAGATGGCAAAACGTTAAAGCCCTCCAAATGATTAAAACCAACGGTGGGAATTAATAGAACCCACCTTAAACCTTACGGTGGGAATTAACAGAACCCACCTAAATTGACTGCTCAATGTTCCAGACAAAGGCGCGGAGGCCGAGCAATGGGTTGTCGACATCAAGCTTGTGCAGGCGGTCGAGCAGCGGCTGAACATAGTTGTCGGGGCAGACGGTAATGATTGCCTCGTTCATTGCTGGCCATGCGTGCGATCCGAGGTGTGGCTCGCCTGTCTGTGTTCCTACGCCGCCAGCCTGAGGCAGCAGTGTGTATCCGCGGCACAGCGATGACTTCAGCGCCGTCATGACACCGTCGTGGTGTGCCTGGTCGTATGTTATAAGTATTGATTTCATTGTTGCAAAGAATGTTCCAAGTCCCCCGTGGGGGATATTATGCATTGTTTCTGGTTGTTGTTCTGTATCTGAGCACTAAGCGCCTTTTACTGTAAGCTTCATGTCCTCTAAGTTCTAAGCTCTCAACTCTAAGCTCCAAGCTTCATGTCCTCTAAGCTCTAAGCTCTTGACTCTAAGCTCCAAACTATCAGCTTCAAACTCTAAGTTCTCAGCACTAAGCACTAAACTCTAAGCACTAAGCTCTAAGCTCTCAGTTCAAAAGCCCTCAGCTCTAAGCTCAAAGGCTCTCAGCTCTCAGCTTAAAATCTCTAAGCTCTCAGCTTAAAATCTCTAAGCTAAATACTTACTTAGCACCGATGAGCTGCTCTTCGCTCTTGTGCTGTGCCCAGTACTCATCGAGTTCGCGTTCCTCACGCATCTTGCGACGCTGGCGTTTCACACCGATACCGCCGAAGATACAGAACATCGAAGGCACGTAGATAAGCGTCAGAATCGTTGATACGCATAGGCCGCCGATGACAGAGACACCCAACGGACGCCACATCTCAGCACCGACACCCTGGCTGACAGCCATTGGGAGCATACCGAGAATGGTCGTTGACGTCGTCATGAGGATAGGACGGAGACGCGAACGTGCTGCGAGACGTGCCGCACGTGTCAGCGAGTTGCCTCGCTCGCGAAGGAGGTTGGTGTAGTCGATGAGTACGATACCGTTCTTAACCACGATACCAATAAGCATGATTCCTCCCAGCATTGACATGATGTTGAGATTCGTTCCCGTCAGTGTCAGTGCAAGGATGATGCCCGAGAAGGCAAACGGCACGGAGAGCATGATAATGAATGGGTAGGTCAGCGACTCGAACTGGGCCGCCATGACGATGAATACGAGTATGATGATGAGTATGCCGAGTGTGCCAAGATCGCGGTTTGAATCCTGCTGATCCTCGTAAGAACCGGCCACCTGGACAGTGACTCCGTTAGGAAGATCCATTGACTCGTATATCGACTTGCCGAACTCTACACCGTCAGAGAGAGCGTATCCGTCGGCAAGAACGGCTGATACGGTGACGTAACGCTGGCGGTCCTTACGCTCGATGGTTGGCGGGATGGCGCTCTCCTCAACGGTAGCGACGTCGCAGATGCGTATGTTCTGTCCCGTACCGTTAGGGATCACCATGTTCTCTATATCGTCAACGGAGATTCGGGCGTCAGGTTCGTAACGCACCTTGATATCATATTCCTCACCGTCCTCACGGAAGTAGGATAGCTGCGAGCCAGAGATGATGTTGCGAACATAGCTTGCTGCCGTTGACATACCGAGGTTCTGCTGTGCCAGTTTGTTGCGGTCGAAGTTGACAACAATCTCTGGCTGATAGTCAGAACGTGAGATGTTGACCTGCGTAATCATAGACGACTCACGCAGCTTCTGTGCCATCTGTTCTGCTACATCACGCGTATGATCCATGTCATAGCCGTATATCTCGAAGGTAGCCGTAGCCTGTCCGCCCATTGAAGCACCCTGGTTACCACCGAGGTTGACAACATATTTGGCAAGTTCTGGCATTGCCTTGAGGTCTGCACGCATCTCGTCGCATATCTGTGCCAAGCCTTTCTTACGCTCGGTTGACGGCACCATCATGATGTTAAATGATATGATGTGCGAGCCATTGTCTGAGAGTGAGGCAAACGTATTGTTATCGCCTGCCTGGCCAACGGTAAAGTTACATGACTTCATGTCCTGCCCGTAGCGCGTCATCCACTTGTCAACAAGACCTTTGGCTACATCCTGTGATATCTCAACACGTGTGCCGATAGGCATCTGTACGGTAATGCCGATACGGCCAGAGTCATTGGCAGGGAAGAACTCCGACTTTATGCCGACAATGCCAGCAATAAGGATTGAGAATACAAACAGCCCGACACAGCCCATAATGACGCTCTTGCGGTGATGTACAGCCCAGTCGATGCGACGCTCATACCAGTTGTCAAGGCCATCGAGGGCGTGGCTGATAGGAGTGTAGAACTTCTTGAACCATCCGCTCTGCTTCTTCTTTAGCTTCAGCATGAGTGAGCAAAGCATAGGCGTAAACGATAGCGCTGACAGCGTTGAAATGGTCATGATGATACACATCATCCAGCCAAGCTGCTTGAAAAGGACACCGGCCATGCCTGTCACCATGGTGAGAGGGAAGAACACGGCTATCATGGTAAGCGTCGAGGCGACAACGGATATGGCCACTTCTTGTGTGGCATGAACTGCTGCCTGCTTAGGCGATGAGCCTCGTTCGATATGTGTCGTGACGTTCTCGAGCACAACAATGGCATCGTCGACGACGTTACCGATGGCTATGGAAAGACACGATAGCGATATCATGTTCAGCGAACCGCCTGTTGCATATAGGTAGATGAACGACGCAATCAATGACATCGGGATGGTTATGACAATGATGAGCGTTGCTCGCCAGCGGCCGAGGAAGAAGAATACGACAAGGGCTACGAAGAGCATGGCATAGCCTATGGTCTCTTCGAGTGAGCCGATGGTGTTCAGAATGTTATCTGACGTATTGACAATGATGCCAAGCTTGACGTCTGAAGGTAGGTTTTTCTGCAACTCAGGCAGCTTCTTCATGACGGCATCTGATATGGCAACGGAGTTGGCGCCTGACTGTTTCTGGACGACAATCATAGCACCTTGCTTGCCGTTGGTGAATGTCTTCTGGGCTCGTTCCTCAACGTTATCGACTATGCGGGCAACATCATGGAGATAGACATTGGCTCCGTTCTTCGTTCCGACGATAACGTTCTCCATCTCTTTCGGATCCTTGAACTCGCCTTCGACACGCACCGTGAAGGTCTGCGTGCCGATATCTACGGTACCATTCGTAACGTTGTGGTTCTCAGCATTGATTGCTGAACTCACCTGCAAAGGTGAAAGTCCGTAGGCTTCCATCTTGCGTGGGTCCATATAGACGTTTATCTCACGCTCCGGAGCGCCGGAGATGCTCACCGTACCGACACCATCGATACGTGCCAGCGGGTTTGCGACGTTGTCGTCAAGAATCTTGTACAGCGCCTGTTGCGACTCCTCTGCCTGCACCGAGAGCAGCAAGATAGGAATCATGTCTGTAGAGAACTTGAACAGGATAGGTGTCTGTGCGTCATCAGGGAGTGACGAACTGACCATGTCCAGCTTATCTCGCACGTTGTTAGTGAGTACGTCGATGTCATAGCCATACTCAAACTGCAGGGTTATGACAGAGACGTTCTCGCGCGAGTTGCTAGTGATGTGCTTGAGATGCTCTACTGAGTTGAGCGTGTTCTCAAGCGGTCGTGTGACGTTATTCTCTATGTCGTTTGCCGACGCACCATTGTAGTACGTCATTACCATGATGGTGTTGGTATCGATATCTGGATAAAGATCGATTGGCAGCTTTATCAGCGAGAAGATACCAAAGATAATGACGGCTGCAAAACAGAGACTCGTCATGATCGGTCGTTTGACCGCGCCTTCGTATAGTGTCATATAAAATCAGCCCTCTTCTCCTTCTCTCTTGTGCCTGAAACATTTGCTTCGTGGCATGCGGAGGGAGTAGTATGCTTTTCTACCAGATAGAGGGTAGCATATATTTATGGTAAAATATCGTTCGTGTTAAATTATTGATGGGTGGTGAGACTCCACTTTTGGGGATGTTCCCGATAGCGGATGAGGCTTTACTTCACTACCTTCACCTTCTTGCCGTTGTTCAGACGCGACTGTCCGGCAGTAACAACCTGCTGTCCACTGGCAACACCTGAGTATATCTCATAGTTCTTGCCGAGGTGCTTACCAAGTTGAATCTTGTTGTAAGAAACTGTCTGTGACTTAGGGTCGTAGACATATACGTAGCGGTCGCCGGCACCGATTTGCTTTACGATAGCCTCGTCAGGAATGACGACGTGGCTCTGGTTTCCGAAGTTGAATGTAGCGCGTGCGAACATTCCCGGACGTACCTTCTGGTTCTTGTTGGTGATGATGACCTCGGTTTGGAATGTGTGTGTCGATGTGTCGACGTTAGGATCGACGATTGAAACAGTACCAACGAATGTCTCACCTGGATAGGCATCGAGTGTTATGTCAACCTTCATGCCACGCTTCACATCTTTATAATGAAGCTCAGAGATGCCTACCATCACCTTCACACGGTTTGTCTGCTCGATTGTGAGGATAGGAGTGCCGTTATACATATCACCATCGTCGTAGTTGCGTGCTGTCACAACGCCGCTTATAGGAGCAAAGAGCTGGGTGTTCTTTGACATCTGTGCTATCTGTGTTCGTAGCACATTGTACTGCGACTGCTGGCTTGTCAGCTGCACTTGGGCATTGTCATACTCTGCTTTGCTTACTCCTCCGACCTTATAAAGCTCAGCGATACGGTCGAAACTTACCTTTGCATTCTCAAGTACGGCCTTCTGGTTGCTGAGCTGAAGGTTAAGCTGCTGCAGGCTTGAAGCATCGAGTTTGACGACGCATTGTCCTTTGCTGACGACGTCGCCGACATCAACGAGGACGCGTTCGATACGATAATTCATGTTTGGTGACACATTATTCTTGATGTCACTCTCTACTGTTGCCGTGTATGTCTCCTCTTGCGGGAGGGATTGGCTGTTCACCGTTGCTACTCTGACTTCTGCGACATCGTTTGTCGTCGCAGTGTCGGCGTCCTTGTTCTTCTTGCCACAGCCAGTCATCACCAATGCTGCTGCAGCCATAATAATGTATTTATTCATTGTTAGGTGTTATTTCTGTATGTTGTTTGTCCGATATCGGACAATTGTCTGATAAATCCGTTTAGTATATTAAGCGCAAACACACAAAACCGCGAAACCGCTTAATCGTAATGCCATTTAAGCGTTTTACCGCAATGCCGCATTACTCAAGGCCCATTGTGTAGTCGAGGTCAGCCTTGTTAGAGAGATAGTCGTAGATGCCTTGGTTGTATGTCAGCTCGGCTTGTACGAGTGCTGTCTCGCTTTGGTTCAGTTCAAGTATGGTGCCGTGTCCTACCACATAGCGTTTGCTGGAGATGCTTACAGCCTTGTTAGCCTGTAGCACAGCCTCGCGGTCAGACTCCAGTTTGGTTATCGACGATATCATGTTCTTGCGGTAACTCTCTGCCGCCATGCTCAGTTGTCGCAGCGTATTCTGTCGTGTGAAGACCAGTTGTTCGAGCTGAGTGCGGTTTGTTTGAAGCTTTGTCCAGTTTGAAGCCTTGAACAAGGGGACAGATATTGAGAATGCAATAGATGAGCCGTAGTTGTAATGATACTTGAAGAAGTTCCAGTCAAGGTTAGAGTATGACACGAACTGGTTAGTGGCCTGGAATGCCACTGTAGGCATGAAGTTGGTTCGCAGAACCTTGCGTGTGCGCTCAAGAATACCCCTGTTCATATCGAGCTGACGCATCGACGAGTTGTTCTCAAGCTCGCCAATAGTCACTTCGGCATTGGCAAGCGTTATCTGTTCCTCATACGCCTTCAGCGAGTCGTTGATGTTGACGGCAAAGTCGGTATTTATGCCCATCAGGACCTTCAGCTTGAGGAGAGCCAATGTAAGTGCGGTCTCTGAGCTAACGAGACTTGAGTTCATGTTACGCATCTGCACCTCAGCCGTTATTTTGTCATATTCGCTGACGCTTCCGACCTTGAATTTCTTATCAACGATGTCGAAGTTCTCCTTTGCTACGTTATAGCTGTGCTGCATAACGTCACGGCTGTCCTTTGACAGCAGGGCTGAGAAGTAAGCCTTCTTGACCTGGTTGACGAGGTCGAGCCTTGACGCACGTGCTTTCTCCTGTGCCAGTTCGATGTCCTGCTTTGTCAGTTTCATGTTCTGATAGACGGCAGGAGCGAAGATAGGAACAGCGACAGTGAGCACTCCCGAGCCAGCTGTAGAACCCTCGGTACCCATCTTTACGTCGCCCATTCCGGTTATTCGCATTGCTGCAATCTTAATGGTGTGAGTCAATGTCATAGCCAGATCGGCAGTCGGCAGGAGGCTTTGCCATGCTTCTTTGTTGGCAATCTGTTTCAGTGCGATGTCTTTCTCGGCAACGCGTATTGTAGGATTCTCAGCTACAGCAATCTCAATGGCCTTCTGCAGCGTAAGGTCCAGAGTCGGCAAAGTTATTGTCGTATTGTCCTGTGCTGATGCGCTGAAAGGCAAAAACATTGATAATGTGGCTGTTATGAGGCAGCTTATTCTGTTTTTGATCATAGTTGTATGTGTGTTACTTCTATCTGTAAATAAAACTCCTTGCAAAGTTACAGTTTTCTATCCTAATATCTGCAACTACCATAGTGATATTAATAATTATTAACGATAGAGGTAATGACGATGCATTATGTTGTCGGTCAGAATGCAGGGCAATATAAATCCCCGATGGAGGTGCATCCTTGCAGCTCCATCGGGGTAACAATTTACAATTATGAATATGATGATTACAATTACGTCTTTCTGTTTGTGTGTCCCTTATATATAATAAGGTGTGTCTTTCATGGTATTAGATTAAAGGTCGTTGTGTCTGTGTTGTGTGTTTTTATGGTATCATTATGAAAAAGATGTTTCTGTTGTTGTGAGATTGTTAATCTCAGTGATGCACTTTCTGATGCATTCCCCTTTGTGGGGTTTGTTTCTTGAATGCGTCGGCAAAGGTACGGCGAAATCCTGATATACGAAACAAAACGGCAACGTTGCCGTAAACATTCTGCGTTTCAGTGTGATTTGCGTGCAAGATTGCCGGCATGTGTTTATGCCCCAGGAAGTATCGTCTTAGGCGTTGAGTGAATAGAGATTACAGTGCAATAAACACAATGTGTCGAAGTAAAGACTTAGTAATTATAATGCAATTGCTCAGTCTTTGTAGTGCAATTACACAGTCTTTGTAGTGTAATTACTCAGTCTTTACAATACCACTTTGTGCAACTCAGGCTATAAACGGCTACCTCTTACGATGTAAGACGTAGCCTTTTACGTTGTAAGACATAGCCTTTTACATCCCGAAAACATTCGTCTTACGCCTGTTGAACTTCCAACTCAGAACCGGCTTTTTGCTGTGCTACCTTACAAACTGACATCGTACAACCTGTGTCTCAAAGACTGTCGTTTCTTGGCACGGTATTTGTTACAATATCTTCGGAAACAAATAACAACAAATAAAAATACACACAACTATGGCAAAAGGAAATATTGGTGTTACGACCGAGAACATCTTCCCGGTTATTAAGAAGTTCCTGTATTCGGATCATGAAATCTTTCTGCGTGAGATGGTATCCAACGCAGTCGATGCTACGCAGAAGCTGAAGACGCTGTCGGCAAAGGGTGAGTTCACGGGCGATACGTCCGACCTGAAGGTAACGGTTACCCTTGACAAGGCTGCTAAGACGTTGACAATCAGCGATAACGGCATTGGCATGACCGAAGACGAGATAGATCGTTACATCAACCAGATAGCCTTCTCGGGCGTGACAGACTTCCTTGAGAAGTTCAAGGACAACGCCAACCAGATAATCGGTCACTTCGGACTCGGTTTCTACTCATCGTTCATGGTCAGCGAGAAGGTTGACATCATCACCTTATCTTATAAGGAGGGTGCCAAGGCAGTCAAGTGGACCTGCGACGGCTCACCGGAATATGAGATTACCGATGCTGACAAGATGTCGCGCGGTACAGACATCGTGCTGCATATTGCTGACGACTGTGCTGAGTTCCTTGAGAAATCGAAGATTCAGGAGCTGCTGAACAAGTACTGTAAGTTCATGTCTGTCCCTGTCGCCTTCGGCAAGAAGCAGGAGTGGAGCTCAGAGAAGAAGGAGATGGTTGATACCGACGAGGACAACATCATCAACGGCACAGAGCCTCTGTGGACAAAGACTCCGTCGTCACTGAATGACGAAGACTACAAGTCGTTCTACCGCACGCTGTACCCGATGTCTGATGAGCCGCTGTTCTGGATACATCTTAACGTTGACTACCCATTCAACCTGACCGGCATACTGTACTTCCCGAAGGTGAAGTCGAACCTCGAGCTGCAGCGTAACAAGATTCAGCTGTTCTGCAACCAGGTGTTCGTCACCGACCAGGTAGAAGGCATCGTGCCTGAGTTCCTCACCTTGTTGCATGGCGTCATCGACTCGCCTGACATCCCTCTCAATGTGTCGCGCTCGTATCTGCAGAGCGATGCTAACGTCAAGAAAATCAGTACTTACATCACTAAGAAAGTTGCCGACCGTCTGAAGTCTATCTTCGCCGATAACCGCAAGGAGTATGAGGAGAAGTGGGACTCGCTGAAGCTGTTCATCAACTACGGCATGCTGTCGCAGCAGGACTTCTATGACCGTGCCAAAGACTTCTCTCTCTTCAAGGACATCGACGGCAAGTACTTCACTTACGACGAGTATCAGACACTCATAAAGGATCAGCAGACCGACAAGGACGGTAACCTCGTATATCTCTATGCTACCGATCGCGAGGCGCAGTATTCATACATCAAGACCGCACAGGAGAAGGGATACTCTGTCCTTGTCTTCGACGGTGAGCTTGACGTGCCTGCCGTTCAGGTCTTCGAGCAGAAGTTCGAGAAGTCGCGTTTCACACGTGTTGACTCAGATATCATAGACCGTCTCATCGTCAAGGACGACGCAAAGGAGATTAAGCTGACAGCCGAGCAGACTGACAAACTGTCAGCAGTCTTCCAGAGTCAGATGCCTCAGCTGGACAAGGCACAGTTTAACGTAGAGGTTGATGCTCTCGGTGCCGACCAGAAACCTGTCATCATAACCCAGAACGAGTGGATGCGACGTATGAAAGAGATGTCGCGTCTGCAGGCTGGCATGTCTTTCTACGGCGAGATGCCTGACAGCTACGGCATGGTACTCAACTCTGACAACGAGCTCATCTCGCGCGTCCTTGCAGACACCGAGACAGCATGTGCCGACCAGCTGAAGCCTATCGACAGCGAACTGAAGGGCCTTGAGGCTCGTAAGGCAGTCCTCGAACAGCAGAAAGCCGGTAAGAAGGACGATGAGATTCCGCAGGACGAGAAGGACGATCTGAAGAAGACTAACGACGACATCGCAGCACAGAAGGCTGCTCGCAAGAAGGTACTTGCCGACTATGCAGCCAGCAACGACATCGTACATCAGCTCATTGACCTCGCTCTGCTGCAGAACGGCATGCTCCGCGGAGAGGCTCTCGACAAGTTCCTCGCTCGCAGCATCAGCCTGATAAAGTAAGTTATAAATGATGAATGAAGAATGAAGAATAAAGAATGAGGATTACCTTTGACTGATTAACATGTTTGCGAATTAGCTGATTTGTAAATTGTGATGGCCTATGTCAGCTGATATAAGTAAGTAGTACAAATCATAATTCTTCATTCTTCATTCTTAATTCTTCATTCGAAAAAACGAAGTCCGCATATGGTGAAATATCCGTATGCGGGCTTTTGCTATATATGAATGTGGGAAAAATGCATGTGTAACAAGATAAAATTGACGATTATGTTTGCTCGTTTCATAAAAAATGACTAACTTTGCAACGCTAACCAGTTTTCTATAACATAACAAGACCTAAACATAATGCTATCAAAAAGACTCTCTCCCGTATTTCTGCTGCTGATGATGCTTACCGTCGTAAGCCCTGTCGCAGCAGCTCAGAAGCAGACGTTTGCCATCGGTAACAAGACATTCCTGCTTAATGGCAAGCCTTTCGTAGTAAAGGCTGCCGAGGTACATTATCCACGTATTCCACGTGCTTACTGGGAACACCGCATCAAGATGTGCAAGGCTCTCGGCATGAACACTCTCTGCCTGTATGTCTTCTGGAACATACACGAGCAGCAGGAAGGCGTCTTCGACTTCTCGGGCAATAACGATGTCGCTGCCTTCTGCCGTCTGGCACAGAAGAACGGGATGTATGTCATCGTACGTCCTGGACCGTATGTCTGTGCCGAATGGGAGATGGGCGGCCTGCCTTGGTGGCTCCTTAAGAAGAAGGACATACGTCTGCGCGAGCAGGACCAGTACTTCATGGAGCGTGTCAGCATCTTCGAGAAGAAGGTAGGCGAACAGCTTGCGCCGCTGACAATAGAGAACGGAGGCCCCATCATAATGGTTCAGGTTGAGAACGAGTATGGCTCGTACGGTGAGGATAAGCCTTACGTAAGCGCCATACGTGATATCGTAAAGGCTGCAGGCTTTGACAAAGTGACGCTGTTCCAGTGCGACTGGGCAAGCAATTTCACACGCAACGGCCTTGACGACCTTGTCTGGACCATGAACTTCGGCACTGGCGCGAACATCGACGAGCAGTTCCGTCGCCTCGGCGAGCTGCGTCCTGACGCGCCCAAGATGTGCTCGGAGTTCTGGAGCGGATGGTTTGACAAGTGGGGAGCACGTCACGAAACGCGTCCGGCAAAGGATATGGTGGCGGGCATCGACGAGATGTTGGGCAAGGGAATCAGTTTCTCTCTGTATATGACTCACGGCGGAACGTCGTTCGGACATTGGGCCGGCGCCAACAGCCCAGGCTATCAGCCTGATGTGACAAGCTACGACTACGATGCTCCTATTAACGAGTACGGCTTGCCGACAGATAAATACTACACGCTGCGCGAGACGATGAAGAAGTACGGCGAAATGGAAAACGGAGAGTGGAAAGCGGCAAAGCTGTCTGCCATTCCTAAGGCTCCGGCGGCGTTCATCAGCGTTCCGCAGTTCTCACTGACAGAGTATGCACCGATAACCTGTGGCATCGACTCCGTTGCCAACGGTCCGTTGCTGTCGTTTGAGGATATGGACATGGGATGGGGTAGTATGCTTTACACGGCTACACTCCCAGAGATAACGACGCCGAGCACACTGTCTGCTGACTTCCATGACTTTGCGCAGGTGTTCATCGACGGCAAGTACATCGGCAAGATTGACCGCACACGCAACGAGAAGACTATCGCTCTGCCTCCTGTCAAGAAGGATGCACAGCTGTCAATCCTCGTCGAGGGCATGGGACGCATTAACTTCGGACGTGCCATAAAGGATTACAAGGGCATAGTATCTGATGTTCTCATCACATCTGAACGTGACGGAGCAGAGATTACCGTGCGACCTACACAATGGCAGAATGCTACGATTCCTGACGACTACGCTACAGCCAAGAAGGCTTTTGAAATGGAGAAAGGAGCATTGAAAATGGAAAATGGAGAATTGAAAATGGACAATGCCAATCCTTCATCCTTAATCCTTAGCCCTTCATCCCTTAACAATGCCGGTTACTACCGTGGCTACTTCTCTCTGAAAAAGATAGGCGACACCTTTATTAATATGGAGGCTTTCGGCAAGGGACAGGTGTATGTCAACGGCCATGCTATAGGTCGATTCTGGTCAGTTGGTCCGCAGCAGACGCTCTATGTGCCTGGCTGCTGGCTCAAGAAGGGCAAGAACGAAGTCGTTGTCCTTGATGTCGTTGGCCCGAAGGGTAATGCGACAGCCTTCTGTCAGGATAAGCCGGAACTCGATAAGCTGCATCTTGAGAAGTCAGCAAAGAACAACGACCCTGGTAACCGCCCTGACCTTAACTCAAAGACTCCAGCTTTGCAAGGCGAGATGAAGGCTGGCAACGGATGGCAGACCATCACTCTTGACAAGCCTGTGACAGGACGTTACTTCGCCATCGAGTGCGGCAGCAGCCATAGCGGAAAGGCGCGTACCGACATAGCTGAGGTCTATCTGCGCGATAACAACGGCAAGCGCATCGACCGCAATAACTGGGTGGCACACTATGCCGATAGCGAGAAGGGCAATCACACGCTTGACAAGATGTTCGATTTGCAGGAGAGCACATACTGGGCGCCTGAGGATGCTGCCTCTCTACCGCACCTCATCGTCGTTGATATGGGACGTACGCAGACGGTATCGGCTATCGAATATCTCCCGCGTGCCGAGCAAGGCGCGCCTAATAGCCTCAAGGCCTATAAGCTGTGGGTATATTAGAGATTAATATGTTAATATATTAAGATATTAAGAAATTAAGAGATTAAGATATCACAAACCTACGGAATGAAGATATTCGGCAACTGCCCGATTTATAATATTTTATTTGTGATTTAATAACCCTGACATAACAATACGACAATGAACTGCATTCAGAAACTCATCCTTGCCACGGCCATGCTCATGCCGGCAGCAGTGGATGCAACAGCTGCCACAGCATCGCAGGCTGCTGACGACGAGAAGGTGGCATTCCTCTTTACCTATTTCACCGGCAACCGCCCTGAGAAGGAGCAGATATGCTTCGCCCTGAGCGACGACGGCTATAACTACACGCTGCTGAACCATGGACAGCCGGTAATCAAATCAGACACCATAGCGCTGACACAATGTGTACGCGACCCGCACATACTGCGTGCCGAGGACGGCAAGACGTTCTATATGGTTGTCACAGACATGATGTCTGACCTCGGATGGGCATCAAACCGCGGACTCGTAATGATGAAGTCAACAGACCTCATACATTGGACACACTCAACAGTAAACTTCCCGACACGCTTCCCCAAGACATGGGGCAACGTGACACGTGTATGGGCTCCGGAGACCATCTACGACCATCGGGTCGGCAAATACATGGTGTTCTACTCACTGCTGACTGACGATGGCACATGCAAGTACGACAAGATATACTACTCATACGCTAACAAAGACTTCACAGACCTTGAGGGTGAACCGCAGTATCTGTTCGATAGTGGCTCGGCAACAATAGATGGCGACATCGTATATAATGATGCTGACGGCCTGTATCACCTCTTTTACAAGAGTGAGGCGCATGGCGGCATCTTCCAGGCGACAGCCAAACAGCTGACCGTTGACGAGGGACAGACGCCTGGCAGCCAGTGGACACAGATTCCAGGACATGTTGAGGTGCAGCCTATTTCTGTGGAGGGCGGCGGTGTATGCCGTTCGCTTGATGGCAAATCATGGATTGTTATGTACGACTGTTACCGCAATCACCACTATCAGTTCTGTAAGTCTGACGACCTCAAGACATTCACATGGGTGGCTGATACAAAGACAAGCGGACAGTTTACACCTCGTCATGGAACCATCATGCCTATCACACGGGCCGAGCGCGACCGTCTGCTGGCACAGTGGGGACCAACAGAGAACCCTGTACTCCCTGAGTTCCATGCCGATCCGGAGATTCTCTACAACAAGAAGGACAAGCGTTATTATATCTATTCGACTACCGATGGCACGCCAGGATGGGGCGGACATGACTTCAGCTGCTTCTCGTCGGCCGACCTCAAGACATGGAAGGACGAGGGTAAGGTGCTTGACGTAGCTACCGACCAGGTGTCTTGGGCGTCGGGAAACGCATGGGCTCCTGCTGCCATTGAGAAGAACGGCAAGTACTACCTCTATTTCTCTGCTCACAACCCGCAGACAAACCGCAAGGAGATAGGCTGCGCCGTAGCTGACTCGCCTGTAGGGCCATTCGTTGATTGCGGACATCCTATCATCACGGATGCTGACCGTCCGGAAGGTGCGAAAGGACAGGCTATCGATGTTGATGTATTCCAGGATCCACGCAGTGGTAAGTGCTACATCTATTGGGGAAACTGTTTCATGGCCGGTGCCGAACTTAACGACGACATGGTAAGCATTAAACCGGAGACAAAGATTAACCTTACACCGAAGGGCGGCACACTCGATGACTATAACTACCGTGAGGGAACGTATGTCTTCTACCGCAAGGGCGTCTATTACTTCATGTGGTCTGTTGACGATACAGGTGCCGACAACTATCATGTGGCTTATGGAACGGCAAAGTCACCTCTCGGTCCTATCACCGTTGCCGACAGCCCTATCGTGATAAAGCAGAACCCCGACGAGCAGATTTACGGTACCGGACATAACTCTGTTGTGCAGGGACCGGGCAAGGATGAGTGGTACATTGTCTATCACCGCATACACCCTACGTTCCGCGGCTCTAAGCATGCATCGCCTGGCACGCACCGCATGGTCTGCATTGACCGTATGACATTCGACAAGAAAGGTCGCATCGTAGAGGTCAAGCCAACAAAGTAATACCTCTCATAACCATTGTTACAGCTGATGTTGAGATACGTTGCTTGTTAATGTAACATAGTTGTTGATTCAGTATCGGCCGTCCGAGAAAATTCGTATCTTTACACATAATTTGCTGACTGTTAAGGCTTGGCCGCAGCAAATATAAGAAAAAGGGCTGGTTCCTGCTATAGGAATCAGCCCAATTCTTTATCATTCCATCCTCAAAAGCATACATAAGCGTATGCTTAGGAGAGCGCTAAGTTCTACGGACACTAATTTGTAATAAGCGTAGCCCTTCTGTAACAGGACATGACAGCTTATTGCTAACCCTCTTGGTTAGAGTCTGTCTTTATTTCTTCTGCTACGGCATCAGCAGCTTTCTTCTTTGCAAGAAACTCCGGAAGGTTAAGGCCTGCCTGGTCGAAGAGCTCGTTGAGAGGAGGAACACTCTTCATTAGACCGCTGACGAAATTAGCCGTTGAGCCCTTGCCATCAGCGCTGTTGCCGCTGTCCCATACCGTAACCTTGTCGATGTTGATGCCCTTGACAGCCTCAACCTGTGTCTTGACGAGGTCAGGAAGCTTCTCGAGCAGCAGCAGGATGTAAGCCTGATTGGCATCGCCGCCGGCAGCTTGTATCATCTTGTCGTAGCCCTGAGCCTGCTTGTTGAGAATCTCAAAGAGGCCGCGAGCCTCTGCCTCCATCTTAGCATAAGCAGCGTCGGCTTCACCCTTGGCATTGACACGCACCTTCTCTGCCTCTGCCTCAGCCTCTATAATCTTACGTTTCTTCTCGATCTCCTGAGCCACAAGGACATTAGCCTGCATAGTGGCGCGCTCACGTTCGGCACGCGCTTCCTCGGCTTGCTTCTCAGCTGAGTAAGCCTCTTCGAGTGCTTTGGCCTGTGCAACCTTCTCGGCAGCTACAGCCTTACGCTGTGCCTCAGCCTCGCGTTCACGGCGGTCAGCGTCGGAATTGGCTATCTGTACCTTTGCCTCATTCTCACCGCGGATGGCCTGAGCGTCAGCTTCGGCAGTACGGATACGTGTCTCACGGTTTGCCTCTGCCTTACCTATCTCGCCTATCTTCTCTTGTTCTGCCACGCGAACCTTAGCCTCATTGATGGCCTTGGCTGCTGCCTCACGTCCTAAGGCCTCGATATAGCCAGACTCATCGTTGATGTCTGTGACGTTGACGTTGATGAGACGGAGACCTATCTTCTTGAGTTCCACCTCGACATTGGCACTGATAGCTGCAAGGAACTTATCTCGGTCGTTGTTGAGTTCCTCAATGCTCATGGTGGCGATGACAAGACGCAACTGTCCGAACAGTATGTCTCGCGCAAGCTCTTGTATCTGTGCCGGCGAGAGACCTAACAGACGTTCTGCTGCGGCTGTCATGTATTCAGGGTCGGTAGATATACCGACGGTGAAACGACTCGGCACATCAACACGTATATTCTGGCCCGAGAGAGCGTTTGTAAGGTTGGCATCGATGCTGATAGGAGTCAGCGAGAGGTAAGCGTAGTCCTGTATGATAGGCCACACGAATGTGCCTCCGCCATGGATGCACTTTGCCGATCCCTTGTTACCTGTTGTTCCATAGACGACCAGAATCTTGTCTGACGGACAACGTCTGTAACGGTTTATCACTGAGATAAACAGTACGATAGCTACTACTACCGCTAATGCTAATAGATAGATACTCATGGTTTGTTTTATGTTTTAAGTTAAGAGCCTCCCAAGTCCCCACTGAGCGGGGATGTAATAGATACCTTTTGAATTTATTATAACCGGCAGATTCTATCCTCTGTCAGCTAAAATCAGAATCCGGCAGGTGATTTCCTGTTTCCTGTTTTCCACCTTTCATTGCCATCTTTCAATATCAGATGACCAGGTTGTTCTGTATGTTTATCACCTTCATGACTTCGCCTTCAAGAACCTCGACTATGCGGACGGTCGTCCCGGACTGTATCTCGTCCTCGTCGGTGATAGCGTCAAACTCCTGAGCCGAGCCGTTAAGGCTTATCTGTATCTTGCCTTTGCCCTCGCCGCCGGCAGGGATGCGGAGATATACCTGTGCCGTACGGTTAAGACAGTCGTTGACGTTCATTGTCCCGTCGTGTTCCAGCTGTCGCGTCTTCAGGAAGATATACATGAACATCAGGACAAACAATCCGCCCACAACAATAGCTGCCAGCACAAGTATCACTGGGTTGCTGATGCTGTCTTTGAGGCAGATGCCGGCCCATCCGAAACCCATGAAGAAGTTGATGAGGTTCTTCATCGAGAACAGGTTGATGCCGTTGCCAAGGTCCATCGTATCGCTGCCGTCGAAGTCAACACTCAAGTCGGTGTGGTCCATGCCCACGAGTGTCAGCACAAACTGTATGATGAACACCACCGATGCCAGCACGGCACATGCCCAGAACACCTGCTGCAACGTGTCAAGGCTGTAATACATAGTCATTATTTCTTCCATAGCGTTTATGTGTGTTGTAGATTTTTAACAATTATTTGGTTTAAATTAATCGGAGTGCCTTTATTCGTTTCTGAACTCAAGGATATCTCCCGGAGAGCATTTCAGAGCCTGGCATATCGCGTCAAGCGTCGTGAAGCGCACCGCCTTGGCCTTCCCCGTCTTGAGTATCGACAGGTTTGCCTGCGTTATGCCTATCTTGTTGGCAAGTTCGATGGATGAAATCTTGCGCTTGGCCATCATCACGTCTAAGTTTATTACTATCATAGTTGATTCTGTTATTTGCTGCAAAGATATATTGTTTTACGATAATAAACAAATAAATAACGAAAAATCTTATCGTTTTTCAATATATTTAACAATACAGCCACATTTCGTTTAGATGCTTAAATTATCTAAAACTTTCAGTAACGCCTATTGTCTTTTAAATTAATTGTCGTAATTTTGCACGTCATTACAGGGCATACATGAAATAGAGAAAATCTTGCTTGGCCGGCAATCGGTATTGCTTAAGAATTGTAAGTGTATTGGATGAGGCCGTAAGAAATATTGAATTACGGGCCAAGATGCTACCGATGACAATCCAAGACGCTACCGACGACCAGCCAAGATGCTACCGGTTGATTTTCCGACTAATGTTACCACAAGCTGTAAGTATAGTGGCTCAAAAACATTTAAGGTGTAAGTAATTGAGCCAAATTCAATATCTGAGAGTATAATATATAATAAGGTATAAAGATATGCGATCAAGAACATCCAACTGGTTTGAGACCAGAGTACGCTATGAGAAAATGATGGACGACGGCAAACAGAAGGCCGTGACCGAGACATACACCGTCGACGCGCTGTCGTTCACAGAGGCTGAGTCATCAATCATCGAGGAGATGTCAAGCTACATCTCAGGCGACTTCAAGGTTACAGGCATCACCAAGGCTGCCTACGGCGAGGTCTTCTTCTCTGACGTGGCCACCGACGACAAGTTCTTCAAGGTGAAGCTGCAGTTCATAACCATCGACGAGAAGACCGACAAGGAGAAATACTCGAACGTAAACTATCTCGTTCAGGCACACACGCTGCAGCAGGCAGTAGGCTACATCGAGGAGATTATGGGCGCAACAGCTATCGACTACATCTTCGCTGCCATTCAGGACACCAAGATTATGGATGTCTTTGAACATAACGCAGCTAAGAAAGAGGAGAAGAACGACGTCCCTGAGTACGAGCAGCAGCCAGAGGCATAAGCCTGAGTCTGTATGAACTAATCTAAAACGAAAGTTTAGAAATTGGAAACAACAATAGAACAACGTCTGCATTCCGTACTTGATACACTCAAGCCAGGGTGCAGACTTGTAGCTGTAAGCAAGTATCATCCCGCAGAGATGGTACAGGCTTGCTACGACCAGGGACAGCGCGTCTTCGGCGAAAGCCACGAACAGGAGATACGCCTCAAGCACGAGGTGCTGCCGAAGGATATTGAATGGCACTTCATAGGACATCTGCAGACAAACAAAGTGAAGTACATTGCGCCGTACATCACCATGATAGAAGCCGTCGACTCGCTACGCCTCATGCGTGAGATAAACCGTCAGGCGGCCAAGAACGACCGTGTGATAAAGATTCTGCTTGAGCTGCATGTGGCACAGGAAGACTCAAAGTACGGTCTCACCCTTGATGCTTGCCGGCAGCTGCTTGCCGATGGTGAGTGGCGAGAGATGCATAACATACACATCTGCGGACTCATGATGATGGCGTCAAACACCGACGACGAGGAGCTGATACGGCGCGAGATGACCACCGCAGCCGATTTCTTCGACGAACTGAAAGCACAGTACTTCGCCGACGACCCTGACTTCTGCGAACGTTCGTGGGGTATGTCAAGTGACTATCATATAGCGCTCGACTGCCGCTCGACTATGGTCCGCGTCGGCACTACCATCTTCGGAGAAAGAATATACAGTACGCACGCTTAGCAGACTAATTATATGTAGCTACGCATAAAGTATTAAGATAGATTCTATTCTGTTCTCCCTTTACTCTCAAACAGCAAGAAGTAACGGTATAAAATAATACTCGTTATGGTGTGAGAAACATCATGTCGCAATGCAAAGACTGAGTAATTGTATTTCAATTACTCAGTCTTTGTAGTGTAATTACGGAGTCTTTATATTGTAATTACTCAGTCTTTACGACGCGCTACGGTGCTTTTAACACGACAAAAGGCTACCTCTTACGATGTAAGAAGCAGCCTTTTGGCGCATTAAGCTGAGTTATATCCCACCCTTAGTATAATCAACTGAAATTTCGTCTCCTTAATTTGATGATAAAGGACAGAAGGTCCAGCTTGCTGGGGTAGATGGTGGGTGAGTCCGACATGTGGTGCGTAAGTTCCGTTGTTTAGGGGTGGGTTCTATTAATTCCTACATAGACAAAGACAACCAAGCGAGCGCCGCATGTGCAAAACATAAATGCTGGCAAGTCAATTCTCTCAACGTGCAAATGCCGCGAGCACCTGACGG
>R03__coassemble_447_pt1 | contig 24056 bp, 19 predicted proteins | sample R03__metabat2_low_PE_024 | metagenome-assembled genome bin R03 | reverse complement strand
ATTATAGGTGGGGCAATTGTTATGAATTATAGGTGGGGCAATTGTTATAAATTATAGGTGGGGCAATTGTTGTGAATTATAGGTGGGGCAATTGTTGTGAATTATATGTGGAGCTTTAAATATAGGTGAAGTTATGTAACAAATTGTAAGTAGTTGACACACTCATAGTGCGCTCATTGCTTGTTGTTATTGCTTGTTGCGTTATTGTTTGTTGTATCGCTTGCGTTATTGTTTGTCTTGTCTTTTGAGGCTTGCTTGCGTTTCTTCTTCATGTCCTTACGCAGGAAGTAAGGCAGTGGCGAGTCGAAATCGTGTTTGAAGACGATACCGATGCCCTGCGTGTTAAGACTTGACTTTGTGAAGTATCTGTCGGAAGTCTGATTATAGACGCGCACCTGAAGGTTACCACTCGGGAAGAGTAGGTAACGGACATCAAAATCGCCTATGAACGATGATGTAGCGTTGGCTTTGTCGCGATAGCCGAACTGTCCGTTCAGCAGTAGTCGGTTGTTGAGCATGCGTCCTGATACGAGTCCTTCATAGTCGGCATTGTTCATACCTTCGTCACCAGGCGAGATGTTGGCTCCGAAGTTCCAGTCGTGGTTCTTGATGATCTGGTTTGATAGGATGTTGTTGAGCTGTTGCGACAGTGTGCCTGATATGAACGACTGCATGGCCACAGATGTCTTCGACTGAGAGTCGGTCGAGGTACCGTTTCTGTTCTCCGCCGCATAGAATCGTCCTACGGATAGAAGGTAAAGCACGTGCTGATTGCGTTCCTGCTCGGTGTCCATGAGTGATGTTATCATCGACTGCACATCGGTTGAAGCCTGTGGCAGTTGCAGGTCGAATTCTACTTGCGGCTGGCCCGCTTTTCCGGTGATGTTCATAAGACAGTTGACGCGTACGGTGCTGTTGCTGAACGAGTTGCCTATGTTAAGGTCAGACAGTGGCACCGAAGGCACGATGTAACGTGCCTGCATGTTGAGTGCGGCGTCCATAGGATTGCCCGCGAATGACATTGTTCCGCCAGGCATGAACTCGAAGTTCTTCGTGATGACTTGCTGTATGGTCATCTTGTACGTGCCGTCCTCAATCTCGTAGTTGCCGAATATCTGCATTGCACCTTTATTATAATAAGAAGCCTGCAGCGTTCCGTTTCCGTGGAGTGTTATTATATCACCTGTGCGTTCGTCCATGATGAGCTTTAGTGTGCTCTCCTTTGTGGCGTGAACGAGGAAGTTTAGGTATATGTTTGTGTGGAACGACTCGTCGGGAACTTTACGTTCGAGTTGTCCTTCGCTGTTAAGCTGAACAGCAGTCACGGAGTCATGCTTCACTTCAGAGACATCACGCCACTGTATGAACTCCTGTTTCTGCAAAGCGTCAGGAGCTGAGACGTTGTACGTCAGTTCTGATGTCTCCTCGGGATAAGCATCGACATCGAACGTTATCTCTCCTGCCCGACCTTTTATCTTGCATGTTCCAGTGCCTACGACGTGTCCGCAATAAGGCTCGCCGTTGAGTGTCGGGAAGTCATAGCAAAGCAGGTGCTTAGCGTGTACGTCAAGGTCGAATGTCATGCGTGAGAGGCTCTTGTGGTGCAAGGCTCCGGCTATCCATCCCTCGTTGCCGTTCTTGTCATAGAAGACGCAGTGCTTCATCTGCATATCGTCGGGAATGAAGTGTATGGAGTCGTTGTGTAAGGTGTACTCACAGTTCAGCGATGAGATGTGCACCGAACCGTTGGCAACGGCATCGCCTACGAGGTTTATGTTGCTGAGATCGCCCACGAGGTGTATCTTTCCAGAAGCCCATGCGTTGAGATGATCTATGAAGCTGTCGCAATAGGTGTGCATGAACTCAAGACGTGCGTTCTCTGCCTCGATGCCGAGGTCTATGTAGTGACGCTTCAGCGAGATGTAGCCGTCTATCTCCGTCAGGCCGTCGCTGTCGGGTGTGACATTATCGTCGGTGCAGCGTCCCTTGATGTTTATCTGGCCGAGGTCGTTGTCGTAGTTGGCAAGAGCGGTGAGAGTTCCCATGCGTCCGTTCTCAAAGCGGAAGTCCTGTACGTCAATTGCTGCGTGTGCATCGGGCTTCGAGAATACAGCTTTGGCCACTGCTGTGCCTGATGCGTATCCGCTGAACTCAACAGAGTGGAAATTGACAAGATTGAGTATGTAAGCTATGTTTATGTCCTGAAGGGTTACTGTCAGCGAGTCAGCAGCCGACTTTGTCGCGAGTCCGTTGATGCGTATGTTCTGATAGCCGTGTTCTACGCAGAAGTTGTTGACGTCAAGATGATTAGCCGAATAGGTTATCGTGGCAGGCCGAATATGCCATAATGAGTCGCCTATCATTATTTGCGAAGGTTCGACCTTGACGCTTGCTGTCGATTCGCCTGCTACGTTCCGGAAGAACTTGCCTGTGGCATTTAGCGTTCCGCGGAATGTGTCGGAGTTTCCGTTGTCCCACGAAATGCTTGTCTGCATATCATTGTTGGCAGCTTTTCCCTGAATGGCGAGGCTCAGATGCTTGCCATTATCGTCGCGACGGCTACTGTTGGCGTCGATGTGCAGTGTGTCATTTTCTGTGAAGAGGTGTAGCTGTGTGCCGTCAAGACGTGTCCCTGAATAGTTTATGCTGTCGTTTTTGATGTCAAGGTCGGCCTTGTGTGCGATGTCGTCGATGTATCCGCTCAATGTCACAGGACTAAGCACGTCGATGTCAAGGTTCAGAAGGTCGTGTAGTATGTCAGAGTCAGTAATGCGTGCCGACAGGCGTATGTTGTTGTCGGTGGTGTGATACTGAGGTAATCCGGGTAGGGTAGGAAGCTTCTGCGCTATGATGTTTGTGACCGAATACTTCAGCGTGTTGAGGTCGAAGTGTCCGAATGCTTCGGCGTCGGCAAAGTCAGAGTGTAGCGAGACATCCCTTATGCCACCGGCATTTGTTGACGACGAGAGTTGCAGGTTGTCTATGTGACATCGCTTTGTAGGAGCGTCCATGACGAAGTTCCCAATCCACAGGTCAAGATTATCAAGAGGGTGGGAGAGTGATGCGATATCTGCTTTAGCGTTTGTGCTGAATGTCGTTGAATGATAGTCCTTTGTGAAACCGAGCATATTAGGATTTATGTGGTTCACTTTCGCATCTATCGAGACGTTGTGCACGTCAGATGTCTTGCCGTCAAAGAGCGCAACAGCATTCTGAGCTTCTGCATTTATGACAGCGTTGATGTTAAGGTCGGCGACAGATATTGTAGCATTCACGTCGTTGCCCGTCTGCGCCATTTCGGCCTTTATGTTACGGTATTGATAGCCTTTCAGATACGCTATTGGAATGTCTATGTCGGCATGGACATTTCGCATACGAGGCTTTGCGAGGTCATCTACATCAGCTGTCAACGCTACGGTCGTCTCAACGTCTCCGATAACTTTTGACGCAAGGAGTGTGCCGAGGCGTAATGTGTTGGTCTTCAGCTTGATATTGGCTTTCTTACCGTTGTATGATACATAATGTTCAACGTTCCCGACAGTAGTCTTCAGAAGTCCGTCAACCTTGAATGAGCCACGTGCTCCCTGGCTTGTAGCGTTGTAGCTGACGCTGCCGATGCGTTGTAATATAGGCGAGTTGATATTGAATGTTTTAGTCAACTCAGTTGCTAATGCCTGACTTACCTGAGCCGTGATATTGCCTTTCCATGCCAGACGTTTGTAGTCTTTGAGGTCTTCGATGACGTTCTTGGCAGATTGAATACGGGCTGTAGTATTGAGATAAAGGTCGTGACCTGACGAACTGATTGTCAGTTTCTTAGCGCGTATGGCTTTCTCGCTGCCCGTAATGTTTGCATCGAGGAATATCGTGCGGTTGAGGTCTTTAAGCGGAGCATAGAACATGGCTATGTCCTTTGTGCTTATTGACGAGAGATTGCTGACGAAATTGAATGCCTTGACCTTGTTCTGACTGAAGTATGCATCGGCACTAAGGCTTACGTTGCTGTTGTCTGTAACGAGGTTGAAATCAGTGACATGAGCGTCTATCTTGCTTGCTTTTGCCGAGAAAGACAGGCTGTTGAGGTTCAAGCCGGAGTTTGTCTCTGCGAGAGATAACTTCTTCAGACGTAGTGAGATGCTGTCGTTGGTAAGGCTGTTGAGCATCAGATGACTGCTGATGTGGTCAACAGCTATGTGGTTGAAGTCAACGACGCCGTAATTGTGTGGCTTGTCGAGACGGTCGTATGTAACAGCCGAATTTCTTACTACGAGTGATGCGATGCGCAGGTTGAGGTCTGATTTCTTCGTCGTATCCTTCGACGCTAACGAGTCGAGTATGAACTGAAAATTCATCGGCGCCTTCTCGTCAGCCTTGACAAGCTGTGCCTTCATACCGAAAATCTGTGCCGAGGATATCGTGATGCGCCCCATGATGATGTCCAGGACATCGAGCTTTGCTGATACGCGGTGACACATCAGCAACTCACGCTGCTGCTGATCCTCAAGCCGCACATCGTCCACTACGATGCGATTGAGCAGACCGATATTGACATTGCCGATGTGCACCTTTGTGCCTAACTTCTGTTCGAGTGCCGTAGATACTTCAGACGCAACAAAACGTTGTACCGCCGGTATGTGCGACAGTACAACAACAACGGCATAGACACCTACCAGTACCCATGCTATTGAAGCGAATATGTGTTTAAGACGCTTGATATTCTGCAATTTTGATGCAAATTTACAAAAAAAATGGCTCTTTACCTAATATTTAATCATTTTTTGTTAGGTATTGTTGATTTTTTTGATTAATTTTGCAGTCGGTATTACAGCATTGGATAATTTTGTGGGAAACGAGCGGTTGAACTGGCTTCTTTTGAATGTCAGAAAACATTTGGTATTGCTTACGCTTTGTAAGCGTATTGAATGACGCCCTCATTTCTATTGAATGACGGCCTCATTCAATAGCAATGACGGGCTAAGAAGCTACCGATTAGTTTTGTAACAAATATTAACAAAAAGTGTAAGTAAAATGGCCAAAAAAGTTACAGATTGAAAGCAAAAGGCCATTTCTTCCGTATTGGGAAATAAACAAAAATTCATTTATAAGTAACATAAAAATCTAAGTAATGGCTAACGTTATTAAGTTACGCAAAGGTCTTGACATCAAGCTTAAAGGCACTGCTGAGCTGAAGGACGTCGCTGTAGAGCGCGGAGAAGTGTTTGCGCTCTGCCCTGATGACTATCAGGGAGTGACTCCGAAGGTAGTGGTGAAAGAAGGCGATCGTGTCATGGCCGGCGACGCACTCTTCGTTAACAAGCAGTATCCTGAGGTTAAGTTCGCATCGCCTGTCAGTGGTACTGTCGCTGCCGTTGAACGCGGCGAGAGAAGAAAAGTGTTGTCTGTTAAAGTTAATGCCGACAAGACTGTAGAGTACAAGGACTTCGGTAAGAAGGACGTCTCGCAGCTCTCGGCTGACCAGGTAAAGGAGTCGCTGCTTGAGGCAGGACTCTTCGGGTACATCAACCAGTTGCCTTATGCTGTCTCGACAAATCCGCAGACAGAACCTAAGGCTATCTTCGTATCTGCATTCCGTGACATGCCTCTCGCTGCCGACTTCTTGTATGAACTTGCAGGCAACGAGGAAGCATTCCAAGCTGGCATCTCTGCTCTGTCAAAGATTCAGAACGTTTACGTAGGAATCAACGAGGCAGAGGAAGAGAAGCTCGGAGCCCTGAAAGACTGCGAAGTGACTGTCTTCAAAGGCAAGTGTCCAGCAGGAAATGTTGGTGTTCAGGTTAACAATATCTCACCTGTAAACAAGGGCGAGATAGTATGGACCGTAAGCCCAACGGCTGTCATTTTCTTCGGACGTCTCTTCGTTGAAGGAAAAGTTGACCTCCGTCACCGTGTAGCACTTGCAGGTCAGCAAGTTAAGGAACCTGCTTACTCTGAGGTTCTGGTAGGTCAGCAAGTAGGTACTCTTGTCAACGGACGCATCAATGCCGAAGGGTCACGCATCATCAAGGGCAATCCGCTGACAGGTGTCAAGGCATGCCCGATGTGCTTCATGGGACCACAGGTCAGCGAGGTTACCGTTATTCCTGAAGGTGACGATGCCGACGAGATGTTAGGATGGATAATGCCACGCCCTAACCAGTTCTCTATGAGTCGCTCGTACCTCTCATGGCTTATGCCTAAGTCGAAGGAGTATTCATGCGACGCACGCATCAAAGGCGGTGAGCGACACATGATTTTCTCAGGCGAATACGACAAAGTGTTCCCTATGGACATCTATCCGGAGTACCTCATCAAGGCCATCATTACCGGTGACATCGACCGTCAGGAGGCTCTCGGCATCTACGAGGTTGCGCCTGAGGACTTCGCCCTGGCTGAGTTCGTTGACTCTTCAAAACTCGAATTGCAGAAGATAGTCCGTACTGGACTTGACATTCTGAGAAAGGAGAATGAATAATGAACTATTGTGCGGTCTCCGAGCAGAAAGAGCATCCTCTGATGCTGAGGCGCACCACATAGTACATTGAATTTAAGAATTAAATTACAATGAATCCATTAAGAAAATACCTCAACAATATCAAGCCGAACTTCGAAAAGGGCGGAAAACTCGAGATGTTCGGTAGTACATTCGAGGGCTTCGAGAGTTTCCTCTTCGTGCCTAACAAGACATCGCAGAGCGGAACACATATACACGATGCAGCCGACTCAAAGCGTCTCATCAGCTTTGTCATCATAGCACTCGTGCCGGCTCTCCTCTTCGGAATGTACAACATAGGCTATCAGAATGCCGTCCTTGCAGGTCAGCTTGAGAATGCATCATTCTGCGGAATGTTCATCTACGGCTTCCTGCAGATGCTGCCAAAGATTCTTGTCAGCTACATCGTAGGACTTGGCATTGAGTTTGCATGGGCACAGTGGAAAGGTGAGGACATTCAGGAGGGCTATCTCGCTACCGGTATCCTCATACCGATGATTATCCCTGTCAACTGCCCGTTATGGTGCCTCGCTCTCGCCTGTGCTTTCTCTGTCATTATCTGTAAGGAGATTTTCGGCGGAACAGGTATGAACTTCGTCAATCCTGCTCTCGCAGCACGCGCGTTCCTGTTCTTCTCTTATCCTACTGTGATGTCGGGAGACAATGTCTGGGTTGCTAAGGACACCATCTTCGGCCTTGGCTATCAGGTTGCTGACGCAACAACCGCAGCCACTCCGCTCGGTGCCATTGCCCAGAACCCTAATGCTACAGTCGATACAATGAACGCTGTCATCGGTCTCATACCAGGGTCTATCGGCGAGACATCAGTCATCGCCATTGCCATCGGTGCTCTTCTGCTCATCTGGACAGGCGTCGCTTCATGGAAGATCATGCTCTCTGTCTTCGTTGGCGGAGGCCTAACAGCAGCCCTCTTCCACAGCCTCGGCATGTCTGAGCTATGCGCTTGCCAGCAGCTCGTGCTTGGCGGCTTCGCCTTCGGCGCTGTCTTCATGGCCACAGACCCTGTCACAGCAGCTCGTACCGAGTGCGGCAAGTGGGTTTACGGCTTCCTCATCGGTGTCGTTGCCGTCATGGTACGTGTCATGAACCCTGGCTATCCAGAGGGCATGATGCTCGCTATCTTGCTCATGAACGTATGTGCTCCGCTCATCGACTGGTGCGTCGTACAGCGTAACATCTCTCGTCGTGCTAACCGTTTAAAGAAGTAAGAATTAGGTGTTAGGTGATGGGTGATAGGTCATGGATGACAGTTTGCGAGGCGTTTATGTCAAGAATATAACACCACAAGATATTGAAAGCCAGAGCCTTTAACCTCTAACCTCTAACCTTTAACCTTTAGTAAAATGGCAAAGAAACTTAATACAAACAATAACGCGTACATTATATTATATAGTATTGTACTCGTAGTCATCGTTGCCTTCGTCCTTGCTTTCGTCTATACATCGTTGAAGGACAAGCAAGATGCTAACGTCAAACTCGACGTCAAGAAGCAGGTGCTCGCCTCGCTCGATATTCGTGAGTTTGCCGACGATGCTGATGCTGAGTCACAATATACAAAGATTGTGCAGATGACAGATACTGTCGATGCGGCTACAAAGTCCGTTATCTATACCTGTCAGCTCAATGGTGAGACAAAATACATCTTCTCAGTAAAAGGCATGGGACTTTGGGGACCTATCTGGGGCTACATCGCACTCGATGCTGACAAGGAGACCGTCTTTGGCGCTTACTTCAACCATGAAGGCGAAACTGCCGGACTCGGTGCTGAGATAAAGGACTCAAAGGCGTGGCAAGACCAGTTCAAGGGCAAGAAAGCCGTCGTTGACGGAAATGTTGTCCTTGGTGTGAAGAAGGCTACCGACGTAAAGCCGCAGGAAAAGGAATACACCGTAGATGCTGTAACGGGTGCTACCCTGACATCAAATGGTGTTGACCTTATGCTGCATGAGTCACTCGACAAGTACTCAGAATTTCTTAACGAAAAATAAATTTGTGGTTTGGTGATTTAGTGGTTTAGTGGTTTAGTTATATGCAACCTATATCTTATAACGCAATAACCAAACAACCAAACAACCAAACAACCAAACAACCAAACAACAAATAATAACATGAGCAAACTGTTTTCAAAAGAGAATCAGGATGTCTTTATGACTCCTCTCAGCGGCAACAATCCTATACTCGTGCAGGTGCTGGGTATCTGCTCAGCATTGGCTGTGACATCACAGCTCAAGCCGGCCATCGTCATGGGACTTGCCGTAACCGTTATCACGGCATTCTCAAACGTTATCATCGCACTCATCCGCAAGACTATACCTTCACGCATACGTATCATCGTGCAGCTCGTTGTCGTTGCTGCTCTCGTGACGGTAGTGAACCAGATTCTCAAGGCTTTCGTCTATGACGTCAGCGTAGAGCTCTCGGTATATGTCGGACTCATCATCACCAACTGTATCCTTATGGGACGCCTCGAGGCTTTCGCCATGATTAACTCGCCATGGCCTTCATTCCTCGATGGTATCGGCAACGGATTGGGCTATGCTTACATCCTTGTTGTCGTCGGTGGCATTCGTGAGCTCCTTGGCCGCGGCTCGCTCCTCGGTTTCCAGATTATTCCTGACGGAGTGTATGATTTCGGGTATATTAACAATGGCATGATGACTATGCCTGCTATGGCACTTATCCTTCTTGGATGTGTCATCTGGGTACACCGTGCTTATTTCTACAAGGAAAAATAGGTTGTAGGTTATACGGTTATATGGTCGCTTCGCTCGTATGGTTAAACGGAATACACTAATCTCTGTTAAACCTCGAAAACCGCAAAACCGTAAAACCCAAAAAACGTGAAACTATGGAACATATAATATCACTTTTCTTCCGCAGTATCTTTGTGGATAACATGATCTTCGCGTTCTTCCTCGGCATGTGTTCATATCTTGCCGTATCAAAGAGCGTAAAGACATCATTCGGACTCGGCTGTGCCGTGACCTTCGTGCTCCTCATCACCGTGCCTGTTGACTATCTGCTGCAGACAAAAGTGCTGGCAGCCGACGGCATTCTTGGTGTTGATCTCTCATACCTCTCGTTCATACTTTTTATTGCCGTCATCGCCGGTATGGTACAGCTTGTCGAGATGGTCGTAGAGCGCTTCTCACCTTCGCTGTATGCTGCACTCGGCATCTTCCTGCCGTTGATAGCCGTTAACTGTGCCATCATGGGTGCGTCGCTCTTCATGCAGCAGCGCATAAACCTCGACCCAACGAACACTCAGTACATCGGTGGCGTCGGCGATGCCATCGCTTACGCTATTGGCTCAGGTATCGGATGGACTCTGGCTATCTGCCTTCTCGGTGCCATCCGTGAGAAACTGGCTTACTCTGACGTGCCAAAGCCGTTGCGTGGCCTCGGCATCACGTTCATCACCGTAGGTCTGATGGCTATGGCATTCATGTGTTTCTCTGGTCTTAAAATCTAAATTTAGGTCGTAGGTTGTACGGTCGCTTCGCTTGTACGGTTATACGGAAAAAAGTATTATCCGTAAAACCGTAAACCGCAAAACCGTAAAACCGTAAACTATAAGAACAATGGATATAAACTTTATTTTAGCGAGCATTGGTGTATTCCTGGTGGTCATCATCTTGTTGGTCATCATCCTGCTCGTAGCTAAGAAATACTTGTCACCAAGTGGCAACGTAAAGATAACCATCAACAATGACACCGTCCTCGACGTGCCACAGGGCAACTCTGTTATGGCTACACTCAACGAGAACGGCATATACCTGCCTTCTGCATGCGGTGGTAAGGCATCGTGCGGACAGTGTAAGGTACAGGTTCTTGAAGGTGGTGGCGAGATTCTCGACTCTGAGAAGCCTCACTTCTCGCGTAAGGAGATAAAGGAAGGCTGGCGTCTTGGATGTCAGTGTAAGGTTAAGGGCGACCTCAAGCTTCACGTCGATGAGTCTATCATGGGCGTTAAGGAGTGGGAGTGCACCGTCATCTCTAACAAGAACGTCGCTACGTTCATCAAGGAGTTCAAAGTGCAGCTGCCTCCGGGAGAGCACATGGACTTCGAACCTGGCTCATACGCACAGATACGTATCCCTGAGTACGATATCGACTACAACCGCGATATGGACAAGGATCTCATCGGCGACCTATACATCCCGTCATGGGAACACTTCGGACTCTTCGGCCTCAAGCAGAAGAACGAGACTCCTACCATCCGTGCATACTCTATGGCCAACTACCCTGACGAGGGCGATATCATCACGCTTAACGTGCGTATCGCTACACCTCCGTTCAAACCGAAGGACCAGTGTAAGAACGGTCCGGAGTTCCAGGATGTGCCATGCGGTATAGCTTCTACCTACATCTTCTCTCTGAAGCCAGGCGACAAGGTTGTTATGTCAGGTCCATTCGGTGAGTTCCGTCCGCAGTACGGCACAGGCCGTGAGATGATATGGGTTGGTGGCGGTGCCGGTATGGCTCCACTCCGCGCACAGATCATGCACATGCTGCGCACGCTTAAGACTACCGACCGTGAGATGCACTACTTCTACGGAGCACGTGCTTACGACGAGGTGTTCTTCCTTGAGGACTTCCTCGAGCTGGAGAAGCAGTTCCCTAACTTCCATATGCACCTCGCTCTCGACCGTCCTGATCCTAAGGCAGACAATCTCGGCGTAAAGTATACTCCGGGCTTCATAGCTCCTGTTCTTGGCGATACTTATCTCAAGCAGCATGAGGCACCTGAGGACATCGAGTACTACCTCTGCGGACCTCCTATGATGGCAAAGACAGTACTCGATCTCCTCCACTCACTTGGTGTTGAAGACAATATGATTCGCTTTGATAATTTTGGAGGTTAAAACTTACAACTATATTATTATAGTAAACTTCAGAATTCAAATACATATAAAAAAACAAGGGGCTGATAATTCAGTCCCTTGTTTTTTGTTGTAACCTTTTTATAGCTCTCATATTTAGTGAGTGGCGCATAGCCTTTTCTGTTATAACCACCAAATCTTTTATATAACGATTGTGCAATTATTCGTTATAGTATGTTGTGTCTTAATCTAATGTCCCTTATGCTTCCACCGTATGCTTATGGTGGCATCAGAAAATGCATTTTATATTGTAAAGACTCAGTAATTATAATGCAAAGACTGAGTAATTGTAGTGTAAAGACTGAGTAATTACGATATAAAGACTTAGTTTTTACGATTCCAGCGTGTACTTATTGTTGCAGAATAAGTATTCGTTGAGACTGTCAGATAGTGCTGTCAGAACGTTATACGGTGGCATTAGTAGAACCGACTCTATAAATAGCTTACTGTCTCATCCAATGGCTTGCGTGCAAAGTGATTTGCCAATGGCTTGGCATCCTCTGCTGCATAACCAAGATCCAAGAGCATGAGAATCTCTTCGTTCTCGGGAAGGCCGAGTGCATCGTGCAGATTGTCGATATGCACACAGTTGAGCCAGCATGAGTCAACGCCGGCATTGTATGCACCAAGCATTAGGTGGGTAGCCACAATGGCTGCATCCTCGGTGCCCGATTTGCGGTGGTCTGTCTCAGGACCTTTTGCCGTTGGGTATGTATAGACATTCGTCTTGTCGTAAGCTACAACAAGTACCGTTGGCGCACCATAACGGCATGGGGTGCAGGCATCTACCTTAGCAAGGCCTTCTGCCGACTGAATGACGTAGATGTGCTGTTCCTGCAGATTCTTTGCTGTAGGTGCGAGGCGACCTGCTTCAAGGATTGCCGTAAGTTGTTCGTTACCGACCTGCTTCGTTGTGTCGTACTTCTTGCAGGAATACCTGTTCTTTATTACTTCTGTAAATTCCATAATTATGTTGATGTTGTTTGATTAGGTTCTATACAATTCTGCGCTTTACTTTTTCAGGTTTATTACTATGTATTCTGCTATACATCCCGTCTTGAACTTTATTGCCCAATCGCCTATGCCTGAGGAGACTATGAAATCTGTAGTATTCCACTTCTCGTGTCCGTAATAAGCGTCATTTGCTCCTATTGCGACACCTATGTCGCCCAGCCCCATGAACTGCCCTCCATGTGTGTGACCAGAGATGACAAGGTCCATCTTGCTGTCGGCTTCTGCCCTGTAGTCGTTTGGCTCATGGTCGAGGCAGATAACATAGTCAGCGATGTTCTGTCCTTTCATCAGGTCGTTGGGTGATTTGCGACCTTTGCTTCTGCTCTTATCCAAGCGTCCGCATAGCTTTACTCGTCCGACAACAGAGACGGTCTCATCACGCAGAATCCTTACTCCATTTGTTTCAAGACGATGGTCAAGGTCAGCCAATGAGTATCCTCGTCCGTTGTCTGCCCAGTATCCTTCATCGTGATTGCCATAAACGAAGTAGATACCATGCTTCGTCTTCAGCCGGCCAAGTGCATCGCAACAATGTTCCATATCTTCCTTGCTGGTGTCATCATCAACGAAGTCGCCCATGATGACGACAAGGTCTGGCTTCTCGTTGTTAATCATGTCTATGTATGTCTCAAACTCTTGCCAATGGAATGTGGCACCTATGTGAGAGTCTGACAAACCGACTATACGAAGTTTTGGAACAGCCTTGTTTGTCGTAATGGTATATTCTGTCGCTACGACATGATGGGCGTTATACCACCCCGCACCAAGCCATGCTGTCGTGATGATTACGGCTGCAAATCCTGGATAGTAGAGTCTGAATGTTTTTCCGGACGTCCTTTTGATTACATATCCCACACCATCGCAAATAAGCCATATTATCAGCAGATGGAGGAAACACATCACCATGTTGACAAAGTCCAGGCAAAGGTAAAGCATCGTCATGCCTGCGGCAACTATCAGGGTTCCAACGACGACACGTCTTAGTCTTGTTTGAGGCATGTGCTGTCCCGACACATCAAATCTGCAGACGGCAAATGCCATCCACAGGAAGCCTCCTATGAGTGCTGCTACAACGGCTAAAAGAATGAAATTCCACATCAACATTTGTCAATACACTCTTTATTTGAAGTTCCTTATCCTTACCTCGATGCCGCTGCCTTTCAAGAGTTCGGCCACTTTTTCAATCTTTGTGTCGCTGAAGTGATATGGGTAGAGAATCCGTGGGCGTATTGTCTTGGCCGCTTTGGCACATTGCTCGGGTGTCATGGTGTAAGGCAGGTTGCATGGCAGGAAAGCTACGTCGATGTCACGGAGTGATGCCATCTCGTCGATATCTTCGGTATCTCCTGCAATATAGATGCGCAAGCCGTCGATGGTCAGTACGTAGCCATTATCACGTCCTTTAGGATGGAACTGCAGCTTGTCCGGAGAATTGTTGTAAGCCGGAACGGCATCAACCGTCATCACCCCAAGGTCCTTGCTCTCACCATTCTTCATCACGTCGCCTTTGCCGATGATCTTTGCTGAGTTTTGGTTTGTAATAAGAATTGTGCCATCATTTGACAGCTGTTCAACAGCCTTCTTGTCGCAATGGTCGAAGTGCTCATGCGTTACAAATATGTAATCGGCCTTCGGATAAGTTGTATAGTCGGTAACAGGAGGTAACTGCGTGACAGGGTCCACCTCAATTTCAGTGCTTTTCGATTGTGCATTGTCTGTTATTTCTATCCGCATGCTGGCATGTTTTATAGGAGTTATAACGACCGACTTCCCCGATTTCGTCTGAAGAGTGTCTGTCTGTGCGCATGCCGACGTTACTGTCAGCATCATGGCTGCGATAAGTAAGTTGATTGTTTTCATGTTTTGTAACAGCTTGAATTAATTATGGCATTAATATTATTTGCGAAAATTAATTCGACGTGTACGATTGAAAGTTTTGTTAAATATGGAAGTGTTAAGTGTAGAACTGAGAAGTTTCAAGTAAGAAATCCAAAGCTGATAACATTGCCGGATTATGCATATCTTACTTTTTATTTTTCGCTTCGATACTTAGTACATCCTTACTATATAATACTTGAGATTTTAATCGTACACATTGAATCGCTTTGTTGTCTGATGTATTAAGAATAGAGGTCAGAATGGTAGGGAGAATCGTACCATGGACGTTATTTCTTGTCCTTGTCCCACAATCCGTCGTGCTTCGTGACCTGCGATGGCGCTCCGTCTATCGTTCCGCCTATATTACAGTCGGAGAGGCGAACATCGGGCGCATAATGACTTGACAAGCCCACTTTCGATTCGCCTGTTGTCAGGTTCGTGAAAGTGATGTTACGCAGCGGACGGGCTTCTGTTCCTTGCAGGACAATGGCTGCATTACGCGTCTTCTCGCAACTGACATCCTTGACGTGAACGTCTGATATCTCGGTGTAATGATTGTCGTCGGCACCTTCGCCGGCATACATCGAGGTAATGTAAAATAAATCTTCAACCTCGCCGAACGAACAGTTCTGGAAGTATATGTCCTTCACAAAACCACCTCTGTTAGGGTTGCTCTTTATGTAAAGGCCACGCTTGTTGTAACCTGCATAGTCACAATCTGTAACAAAGACATTACTTACGCCAGCGCTCATCTCTGAACCAATGACGACACCATGAAGGCCCTTGAAATGACAACGGCGTATTATGATGTTCTCAGATGGCTGCGGATGATACAGCTGCTGTGCCTCTGCCGGTGCTATGTCAGCATTATCTCCCCATCCGTCATTATCGCGTCCGGCCTTGATTGCTATGTTGTCATCTCCATTGTTGAAGCTGATGTCCTCAATCAGCAGGTTACGTGTCATCTCTGGGTCAATACCATCGTTGTTCACAAGTTTTGCATCGTAGGCCTCGGCAGATAATGTTCTCGCTTTTAAGCAAGTGGATGCACCAAAATGGTGAATTTGTGATGAATACATCTTCAATAGTAATGTTTCTGCAACCAAAGAACTGCATCAGATGCGGACGCAGCAGATGACCTTCACCATAGTTGCGGTCAGCTATTGGCGTCATATTGTGGTCTTGTTCTCGTAATGCCTGTTGGTCGGGTTTCTGATTGGCACGCCATGTGGGAAATGTCTCCATGCAGTTGCCGTCTATTGTTCCCTTGCCCATGATGTGGATGTTCTCCTTCTGGAATGCATAGATGAAAGGAGAATAATTCTGGCAGAAGGTTCCTTCCCATGACGTCCGCACCATTGGCAGATAATAATGTGGCTCGGGGGCAAAACGCAAAAGAGCGCCTTCCTGCAGCTCAAGAGTAATGTTGCTGGTAAGGTGGAGTGGGCCTTTCATGTACCACACACCTTTCGGCACGGTAAGATGCAAGCCGCCTCTTGTCTTGTCTGCTGCCTTCATGGCCTTGTCAAAGGCTGGCTTGCAATCGGTCTTGCCATCTCCTTTGGCACCAAACGAGGTGATGATTCTGGTCTTCTGCGTAAATGGCTGACATCCCGTTATAACACTCAGAATAGAGTCATAGCGGGCTTGAACGCAAGCATCATCAAACGTTGTCGTCGTTCCTGTGGCGTGTGATGCATGGCATATTGCGATGCTCATGCAGAATAATATGGCTGTGACGGTTGTTTTCATGTTGTACTACTGTTAGTGAGCGAATGGAATGTGTTATTATTCCGACCTCTTTGATTTCCTGACACGCTTGAAAATACGAGGCATTTGGCGGGCACGATTCTCTGCATCTTTGGTCTTCTGAACCTTAGAATAGAGGTCGGAAGCACCCATACGTCGTTGGCGTTGCAGTATTTCGTCAAGCGTTGCTGTAGGATTCTTAATGGCTTCATATACGGCAAGCATGACACCTGTACGGCCTTTACCGGCAGCACAATGTATGTGCACCCAGTCGTCTGCCGATAGTGAGCGGACAAAGTCGGCAAAGACGTCTATCAGGCTGTCCTCCGGACACAGATGATCGGTAGCACGTATCCTCAGATACTTAACCCCGAGGGAGTCGGCCATCTGCCTTTCGCTCGTGCCATGAGCGGCAAGCATACGCTTCTGCTCATCCTCTTCACACGCTGAATTGTCCTTGCCTCTGTTGCCCCAGTTATGGTCGCAGTACCAACTTACGGCTAATCCGTCTTTGAAGAAGTGAGACTCCTGTCGTAGATCGACAAGCCAGATGTCCCCTTTAGCCAGATGTCGAAGGCTATCTACGACAGCCCGCATCTCCGTCGGCGTGTATTGTCCGCTTGCTGACAGATTCATCTCGGGGCAATCAGGATTAGCGGGTGTCGGCATGAAAACTCTGAAGTTACGTGGCAACCTTACTATGGTCGTAGAAGAGTCAATACGCCATTGGCCATTGTCACCGTCTGCTTCTTCGTCATTCTGTGCGCCTGCAGTCAGGCAGAAGCTTAGTATTGCGACAGCAATAAATACTGTCCGGTATGTGGTTGTCTCAAAGATTCTGAACTTCATATAGCATGTTTTATACGCGTGTGTTAGGAGCAATATGCTTAGATTTTATCTGAAACATGATCTTAACTACCACATCTTGACATAGAATCCTATCTCAAATAATTAACGGAGCCATTATATAATGCGTATTGCCCACTCCTTGGGATAGAGGTTGTTGGCACGGTTGCCGAGATTCTTTACAAAACCTAACGGATGGTTGTCATAAGTGACAATTATATATCCCATGGGTGTCCCTGCTGGTAGCGTCAAGGCTTCATGGTGCAGGTAGCGTAATGCATCATTCAGAGTAAGTTCTACTTGTGGATATTTCTCTTGGTCAAGAGCGATTGACAAGGCTTCTGCATGTGCCGGAATGAGTGTCTTGCCTTTTTGTTCTGGTTGCGGACAGCCGTCGTAAAGAACCTTGAGGCCTTTTGCACATCGCAGTAGCTGTGTTTTGTTGAGCTGGTCAACACCCTGAATCTCATCGTCTCCATGTTTTCGCATGACGGCAATAAACAGCCCTTCGCTCTTTGTTATGCCTGGTATGAATCGATAAACGGGTGCATCGAAGCCATCAAGGAGTGAGCCTGTGATATTCCATTCGGGCTTGACCGTAACGGGCAGGATGTCAGCTCCAAGTTCTTGACATATGAATCGGACATTCTCTTCGTCCTCATATGTATTGAACGTACATGTGCTGTACACGAGGAGACCACCAGGACGAAGCGTCTTCCAGATGTCACTTACTATCTCACGTTGAAGCTTTGCACACTTACGGACATTCGCGACGCTCCATTCTCTTATCGCTCCTTCATCACGTCGGAACATTCCTTCGCCTGAGCAGGGTACATCGGTTATAATAATGTCGAACTGCAATTTAGTGCGTGCATAGTCGCGTGCATAGTTATTTGTGACTATGACATCGGGATGTCCTTGCTTCTGAATGTTTTCTTGAAGGATGTTACAACGATGGTGGTCGGGTTCGTTGCAGAACAGCAGAGAGCCTTCGGGTAATGCTGCTCGCAAAAGAGTTGACTTTCCACCAGGTGCAGCACATAAGTCGAGTGCTGTAAGTGCATGGCAACATCTGTCGTTAACGTATTGCTGCAGGATTGTGTCAAGGAACATCGAGCCAGCCTCCTGAACATAATACATTCCAGCATGCAGATGTGGGTCAAGCGTAAACTGCGGTCGCGTCGTCAGCCAATAGGCATTCCGGCACCAGGGCACAGCTGTGGCATCCCATCCGTCAGGTAGCTTAGCACCTTTGAATGGGTTAAGGCGTATGCTGGCAGGCACCTCGTCATGCAATGACTTCATGAACCGTTGCCACCGTTCTTCGCCAAAGAGATGTGATGTATAGTCTGTGAATTCCTGTGGAAGCAACATGTTAGTTTTGTATTTACGGTTGTGCGGTTATACGGTTGTGGGGGTATACGGTTATGGGGTTGTGCGGTTATACGGTTATGGGGTTGTGCGGTTATACGGTTATGGGGTTATGCGGTTTTACGGATAAATGTAAACCGTTGATGATTAAACTCGGTAAATTCCGTCAAACCGTCAAACCGTTAAACTTACATCAATAATTTCTGCCGTCCCGTCAATTACGCGGAAGCGTATGTCCCGTCCTGCAAAAGGCATGCCATAGGCGCGTGTTGGGTCATGATGATAGTGTGGACGTGGATCCTGCTGTAGTGCAGAAACAATAGCCGACACCTCAGACGTGGTAAATCCTTGTCGCAAGTGTTGGGGAAAACGGACTTGCAGCATCTGCCATTCTGTTGTGTCTGTAAATCCCGAGCGTGCTTCGGGATGAGCATCGGCATAGGCCACATACGGCTTGACGTCGTATATCGGTGTGCCGTCCATCAGGTCAGCCCCCATGACAATAAGCTTGCCGTCGCGTACTTCCTTAAGCCTGACGCACGACAGCCCTATGTTGTTAGGGCGGAAAGGTGAGCGTGATGCGAATACTCCAATGCGCTTGTTTCCGCCTAAGCGAGGCGGGCGTACTGTGAGCGAAACCTGTGCTTCGGCATTTGTGCCACCTTCAGCGTCTGCCTTCTTGTTTGCCGAGAACTCCCATAACAGCCATACATAGTCAAACCCCTCTATGCCACGTATGGCATCGGGATTGTCGTACGGCGGGCAGAATACTACTTCACCCCCCACATCCTTAAGGATGCCACTCTGTCGTGGCAGTCCAAACTTGGAAGTGAAGGGTGAATGGAAATATGCTACAGGTAACATAATATAATAGGTACAAGGTACTTGTAAGGTGCGAGCTACGAGATACTATGTGCAAGACGTAATAGAGAATGACCTCGCTTCTGTTACCTGTTTGTTGCTTTTTATCATCGAGATGGCTATTAGCAATTCAGACAGAAACTATGTCATTCGGAATCAGTACCTTGTACTTAGTACCTCGTACCTGATATTTATTCCTCGTATCCGTTAGGATTATTCTTCTGGAAGTTCCATGAGTCACGGCACATATCCTCGATGCCATACTGTGCTTCCCATCCGAGCTCGGCCTTAGCCTTTGCCGGATTGCAGTAGCATGTTGCGATATCGCCCGCACGACGAGGCTTGATAGAGTAGGGCACCTTAAGGTTGTTGGCCTTCTCAAATGCCTTTACAACGTCAAGAACAGAGTATCCATGTCCTGTACCAAGGTTATAGATAGCCAATCCGCACTTGCGCTCGATGGCCTTCAGTGCGCATACATGTCCTGCTGCAAGGTCAACGACGTGTATGTAGTCGCGCACGCCCGTTCCGTCAGGAGTGTCGTAGTCGTTCCCGAAGACGCCAAGCTCCTTGCGCATGCCGATAGCCGTCTGTGTTATGTAAGGCATGAGGTTGTTAGGTATGCCGTTAGGATTCTCGCCTATGAGTCCTGACTGATGTGCTCCGATAGGATTGAAGTAGCGTAGGAGAACCACGTTCCACTCGGGATCGGCCTTCTGCACGTCCATCATGACCTCCTCGAGCATAGACTTTGTCTGTCCGTAAGGATTGGTGCAATGGCCTTTAGGACACTCCTCTGTGATAGGGATGATGGCAGGATCGCCATATACGGTAGCCGATGATGAGAAGATGATGTTCTTGCAGCCATGCTGACGCATGACATCCATGAGCACGAATGTGCCGTTCATGTTGTTCTCGTAGTATTCAAGAGGCTTCGCTACCGACTCGCCAACGGCCTTCAGACCGGCAAAGTGAATGACAGCATCAAAGGTGTAGTTGTCGAAAACCTCTGACAGAGCCTTATGATCGCGAACATCTACCTTATGGAAAGGTATCTCCTTGCCTATGATTTTAGCTACGCGACGAAGAGCCTCTTCCTTTGAGTTGTAGAGGTTGTCAACGACAACAACCTCATGACCAGCCTTGTCAAGTTCGATGATTGTGTGTGAGCCGATGAAACCGGCACCACCGCAGAGAAGTATTTTCATGTTTTATAGTAATTGGTTTAATTATAAGGCAAAATTAATAAATTATATTTACAAATCTAAGAATTTCATCCATTCTTATGTTAAATTAACATTCTACAAACGTATGTGGCAACTAATGCATTAATATTATGCTTGACAACTTACAGTTCGGAAGTTTTTGTGCCGTTTCATGTTGCTACTCAGCGTCATGTGTTTCGCCGAACCTTGTAGCCTCAAAGAATACTTCTTGTAGCCTTAAAGAATACTTCTTATCCACTCAAAGAATGCTTCTTGTAGCCTCAAAGAATACTTCTTGTAGCCTCAAAGAATATTTCTTTCGAAACAATTACTGAGTCTTTGCTGTGTAATTACTGAGTCTTTACTGCGTAATTACTCGGTCTTTGTTGTGTAATTACTCGGTCTTTGCTTTAGGAATGGTAATGTTTCTGTACATAACTTGCAGAATGTAGACGCATAAGACACTATGGTCAGCGGCATCACAGATAACATCAACTATATAGGAAAAGCTCAAAGTGTGAGTTTGTTAACAGAGCTCAGCGGGATAAGTGACAGCAATAACTTACACTTTGAACTGCGCTTTCGCCTACGGTACGAACTGCGAAACCCCAAAGAAGGCGAAACGGTATTATCCCCCACATTGTTTATTTCATCGGTGGGGATTAATAGTACCGGTCTTAATACCTTATTTTACTGTGTAAACGACGGTCCTCAGTTTAAGCATTTGTGGCAGCATCATAGTTGACATGGTTGCTTTTTCGGGCAGAAGTGCTGAGATGCTGACAATAAGTGCAAGGCGTTTGCCTGCTACGGATGCTATCACGTCTTTGTCAAGTGGTGTCGTCGTTTTATGGATGGATGCTATTGCTTCGGCCTGTGTAGGACCGCTATAGAACTCCTTCTTTGTGCCATCTGTTGTTCCGAAATAGAACGACATGTTGTCGCTGGTATAGCAATATGCATTCTTTTGCCATTCGGCTAACTTGCTTCCTGCGGGTACTGATTGCTTCCAATAATCAATGTCGTTGAGGAATTTGTTGTCTGCAAGTTCTGCTGCGAGTGATATTCCGATGCTGTTGACAGAGAATGACGGAACGGAAATGAGCACATTACCGTCGATGCTTTTAAGGATGGCGTTCATGTCAATAGCGGCGTTTATGCCCGCGAGGAGCGCCCAGATACTTTGCGACTGTTGCAGCAACGGCAGGAAATCATCTCCCTTGATATTCGCAAACAATCCACCGATGGCTTTCTGGCTTAGCGAGTGCAGATATTTGTCGCCTATAGGCCTGAGTGATGCGTATGCACTCTGCAGCTTCTTGTTGAGTTGTGGGTTAAACGAAATAGGCTCGCTCTGTATGAATATTACTTCACCTTTGAAGTCGATGTCAGCAGCGAGAATGCATTGTGACGGGTCAGCATCTTTCGGCATGCCGAGTGTGAGAACGGAAGAAAGTTGTTTTGGGAGTGCTGTTGCCTGTGCGACAATAGACATAGCTGATGGCAGAGAGTCAAGTTTGTCCATCATAGGCGAGCCGACGATACCGTCTTCTGCCTCTTGGTTGAGATATCTGGCTATCAGGTTTATTGCTTCGCCCTTAGCAGCTGCGACTACCGGCCCCATGATGAGGAGTGTGTTGGTGTTGTATCCAGCTATGAACTTGTCGGCAACAGTGAAGAAGTTACATTTCTGTCGCTCTGACTCTTCGTGCGCTTTGCCTTCTTTTTCAAGGTTTACGAACACTTCTCGCAGGTCTTTGTCATCATGTACCTTGGCGCATAAGCCGAGGTTTCCATCGGCTGTCTCGAAGAGATAAACCTTGTCTCGGAAGTCAATGCCGCTTTCCTTCGGATCGTCAAGGTCAAGCAGGTCATTAAGCAGGCTTAGGCGTTTGCCTAACTCCTCGTCGGTAGCATCTATGCTTATAAGTGCTGTGCTGTCTGAGGGTATGGCATTACGATAGTCGCTTGAACACGAGGTAAGTATCGTGACCAGTATCGTTATTATATAAATAAGGTGCTTCTTCATTACTGTTCTTATGTTAGGTAGGTATTCGGTGTGAACAGACAGAACTCTCTTTTATGGAATTCGTCTTGCTATATTTGCCATAGTTACAGCCATGAGGCCAGCTGTCTCGGTACGAAGGCGGCTCTTGCCGAGTGTGACTGATTCGTAGCCGCTGTTAATAGCCAGTTGTACTTCGTCTATGCTGAAATCGCCTTCGGGACCTATAAGTACCGTGATGTCTTCGTCGGGGACAGTCGTTATTTCAGTAAAGAAGTCCTTCTTGGGGAACTCCTCATAGCAATGGCATATGAACTTACGTCCCTGTCGCGGCTGAGACACAAAGGCCTTGAAGCCGGTCATGTCATTAATGCTTGGCATCCATGCCTTACGGCTTTGCTTGACAGCAGAGACGATGATTTTCTCTATACGGTCAACGCGGAGTTTTGTACGTTCAGAGAATTTGCAGTTGAGGAACGACAATTCATCAAAGCCTATCTCTGTTGCTTTCTCTGCCATCCATTCCATACGTTCCATCATCTTCGTGGGGGCTATGGCAAGATGTATGTGCCCTATCCATGTAGGCTGTTGGGGGAGAGTCTCGATGATGTGAAACAAGCACTTCTTGTTTGTGACAAGAGTTATGAGAGCTTTGTAGAACGAACCTTTTCCATCCATCAGGAATATCTCGTCATTCGGCTGCAGACGTAGTACACGTATTGCATGTATGGCTTCATCCTGAGGTAGCTCTGTCGTTATGGATGCGTCAGGGACGTAGAAATATCTTGCTTCTTTCATTGTATTTTAATTTCAAGCTACAGTACTCCACGTTTCTTCAGCTCGTCGCGTATGACGGATGCTGTCTCGTATTTCTCCATGTGTACGCATGCTGTTAGTGCCTCTCTCAGCATGTCATCGTTAAGTGCGTTGTAGGGTAGGGCCATTGACGGCGTTCCTGGTAAGACAGGTATTGCCTGACGCTTCATAAGCTGACGTGTGGCGTAGAGCGGGATGCCTGCTATCTGATGCAACAGGACAGCATCAGCTGCACGCATGGACAGCGGTTGATAGGTGTCTGTGTCAATCAGCATGGCGCGGTAGGTTCCATCAATGACATCGTTGATGACAAGTTCGTAGTGCATCTCTATCCGCTGCTTCATAAGGTTGACGAGCGTCTCGGGGAGCATAGTGTTACACTCCTTCTTCTTCATGACGCGCATCTGTAGCTCCTGGACAACGAGTTTGTCGCAAACGATGGCTATCTGCTGGCTCTCGGTCTTGTCGAAGAGGACTATGATGCCAACATCTTCATTCCCGACAATCTCGCAGATAGAATGGAATTTTAGCTCTACCGTATCTAACATGATTTCATTTTTCCAATTGACGAATTGACGAATTGACGAATTGACCAGTTAACGAATTGACGAATTAACGAATTAACGAATTAACCAGTTTAAGAAATGACCAATTAACCAGTTTGCGAATTTACCAATTATGATATGCACTACTTGTTAACGATTAGCAGACAAAGGTAATCATAATTCTTAATTCTTACCTCTTAATTCTTAATTCCCCAAAGCGGTAATCATAATTGGTTAATTCGTAAATTGGTTAATTCGTAAATTTGTGAATTTGTTAATTACTCCGTTTTCTTTGGACGGAAGATGATAGTAAAGAGGACAAGTACGATCAGGGCGTAACCGGCGAATATGAACCATGATGTACGCCATCCG
>R03__coassemble_441_pt1 | contig 24312 bp, 18 predicted proteins | sample R03__metabat2_low_PE_024 | metagenome-assembled genome bin R03 | reverse complement strand
TTGATCTCGAAAATAAACTCGAAATCTGTCAAAGCGAATTAATAGAACCCACCTTTATTTCTTGTACAACACCGGATTAGTACTTGGGTCGTTGTACATCTTCATCTGTCGATACACCTTCATATACTTACGTCCGGCCTGTATGTCGTCAAGCAGCTGGTCGATAGCTGTCGAGAGGTCGGTGTTCTGCTCAAGCAGCACGTTGAGCTTAGCCTGACACTTGGCGCGATGCTCATCGGATGCATCCTCACGTGCCACCTGCTCACGCATGTGGTATATCTTCAGCTGCAGTATGCTGAGGCGGTCGACGGCCCATGCCGGCGACTCAGTGTTTATTGTTGCGCTGTCAAGAATGCGGACGTCGCTGTATTGTCCACGGAAGTATGTGTCAATCTGCTCCACGAGGTCGGTGCGGTCCTGGTTCGACTGGTCTATCAGTCTTTTCAGCTGCAGTGCCTGGCGTGGGTCAATGTGCGGGTCGCGTATGATATCCTCATAATGCCACTGCACGGTGTCTATCCAACATTTCAGATAGAGGCGGTTCTCTATCTCGTCGCGGTTATAAGGATTGTTGATAGGAGTGTTTACGTCGTCTGTGACATGATAGTCGGCAATAGCCTGATTGAAAATCTTGATGGCTGTTTCAGTAAATGTCATGGTGTGTTTTGTCTATATTTTCGGCAAAGGTAATAAAATTAATCAAGAATTAAGAATTAGAAGGTAAGAATTATGATTTCTTTATATAAAATCTTTGTTATTTCAAGAAAAATGCGTAATTTTGCAGCCTAATTCAAGCAAAAAGCATAAAAAAGAATTGAAAGCCGTAAGGCTTTGGTAATATAAATAGAACATTATAAACACCAAAACAAGAAAGAAACATGTATTTATTCACATCAGAATCAGTCTCTGAAGGTCATCCTGACAAGGTTGCCGACCAGATCAGCGATGCTCTGCTCGACCAGTTCCTTGCCTACGACAGCAGTTCGCACTGCGCCATCGAGTCATTCGTAACCACCGGACAGGCCATCATCATGGGCGAAGTGACATCAGAGGCCTACATCGACCTGCAGACCATCGCCCGCAAGACCATCAACCGCATCGGCTACACCAAGTCAGAGTATCAGTTTGACGGTAACTCATGCGGCATCATGACAGCCATCCACGAGCAGTCTGGCGACATCAACCAGGGTGTATCACGCGAGAAGGCCGAAGACCAGGGCGCCGGCGATCAAGGCATGATGTTCGGCTACGCGTGCAACGAGACAAACCGCTACATGCCTGTAACCCTCGACCTTGCACACCTCATCATGAAGACTCTCGCCGACATACGCCGCGAGGGCAAAGTGATGACGTATCTGCGTCCAGACTCCAAATCGCAGGTTACGGTAGAGTACAGCGACGACAACATACCACAGCGCATAGACACCATCGTCGTCTCAACACAGCACGACGAGTTTGACGAGGACGAGAAGATGCTCCGTAAGATTCGCGAGGACGTCATCAACATACTCATCCCACGCGTCAAGGCACAGCTCACCGACGAGAAGATGCTGTCGCTCTTCAACGACGACATCAAGTACTTCGTCAACCCGACGGGCAAGTTCGTCATCGGCGGACCTCACGGTGACACCGGTCTGACGGGCCGTAAGATTATCGTCGACACCTACGGCGGCAAGGGCGCACATGGCGGCGGAGCCTTCTCGGGTAAGGATCCGTCTAAGGTCGACCGCTCGGCAGCCTACGCAGCACGTCACATTGCCAAGAACATGGTTGCTGCCGGCGTTGCCGACGAGATGCTCGTCCAGCTGTCATACGCCATCGGCGTCGCCGAGCCTGTCAGCATCTACGTCAACACCTACGGCCGCAGCAACGTCCAGATGACCGACGGTGAGATAGCCGTCAAGATAAAACAACTCTTCGACCTCCGCCCAAAGAAGATTGAAGAGGCACTGAAGCTCCGCCAGCCTATTTACCTCGAGACAGCCGCCTACGGACACATGGGCCGTGAAAGCAAGCTTGTCAAGAAGACGTTCACATCTCTCTATCATGAGACAAAGGAGCTGGAGGTAGAGCTCTTCACATGGGAGAAGCTCGACTGTGTGGACATGATTCGCAAGGCATTCTTTGGCTAATGCACAATGCCAAATTATCTGTGGTTTTTCAATCCGTAGCACTTAAGGATTGTAAGTGCTACCAATGAGGCGCCAAGAGGTATTGAATGACGGCCTCATTCAATACCTCTTGCAGCCCAAGAAGCTACCAATTGGTTTTCTAACATATCTTAACAAAAACTGTAAGTAAAACGGGCCAAAAAGTTTTAAATTGTAAGTTGTCAAGTAAAAAATCAGTGATTTGAGGATGTTGAAATCTGGCAATGATTCAAGGTGACCAAGAAACACAAGGTGTAGGTTAGGACGTCTTGTCAGCAGAGCTGCTAAGTCTTAATGTCAATCGCTCTCAATCATTCTCCCAACACAACACAGCATTAGCTGAGCAGTTACGTTGTCAACATGCCAACTCGTTAATCCGTCAACACATTAATTCGTCAATTCGATATTTTGTTCCAGCAACCCGATTCGATACATAAGGCACAATCCACAGCAACAGAATCACAGTCACTTACCCAAGATGTAGAACAGCATGTTCTGAAAGTGACCGAGGACTCTGCTGCACAGTCTATCTATACCACCAAGAGCCACTGGCCAGTGAAGATAGACTCTGTCCTTATGCCCGAACAAGGCAAGCCGGTGCACGTCAAGGCGGCTCCGTTGCCAAAGTATTACAAGGAGTCGTTCTTCGCAAAAGACACGCTGTTGCACAGCGAGTTGCAAGGCGGGCGCTACGGCATTGCCGGCGACCCCGTGCCATACTCACTCCGTTCAGACAATCTTGTCACACCTGTACTGCTGATAGGCGTGCTGTTGCTGGCACTGTGTGTCCGTCGGTCGTCAAAGTTCTTCACGTTCCAGATACGCAATTTCTTTCACGTCGTGCGTAATGACTCTGTCGTCGAGCGTGAGTCGGCATCAGAGACACGCTACCTGTATTTTGCCGAGCTATACACGGCGGTAGTCCTGTCGCTCGTGTTCTTCTTCTATACAAAGGCGTTCATCTCTGACACATACGTCACCTACAGCGAATATACGCTGATGGGAATATACCTCGGCAGCATTCTGGCCATGTTCCTCTTTGAGCATCTCGTGCAGTCGGCAGTGAATAAAGTGCTCTTCACACAACGCCAATGCGAGCAATGGACATCCATACAACTGACGACCACAGCATGGGGAGGCATACTCCTCACACCGATGATTCTGTTGCTCGCTTACTTCGGATGGGCAATAGAAAATGCGCTTATTTATACACTTTTAGCGGTCTTTTTTGTCAAAATGTTGCTATTTTACAAGTGTTATCAAATCTTTTTCATAAAAAAGAACGCTTTTCTGCAGATTTTTTTGTACTTTTGCACCCTCGAAGTGATACCCCCACTCCTAACATGGGGCATTTTGGTCATTATAGCCAATTATTTGAAAGTAAATTACTAGAAGAATGATTAAGAAAATACTTGTTTCACAACCGAAACCATCAAGTGACAAGTCTCCTTATTTTGCAATCGAGCGCGATTATGATGTGGAATTCGTTTTCCGCCCATTCATTAAAGTTGTAGGGATTAGTTCGAAGGATTTCCGACAGCAGCACATCTCACTCGGAGATTATACTGCCGTAGTGTTCACATCACGTTATGCCATTGACAATTTCTTTGCGCTCGCTAAGGAGTTGCGCGTCAGCATACCTGAGACAATGAAGTACTTCTGCACAACAGAGACCATAGCTCTCTACATACAGAAATACGTCCAGTATCGCAAACGCAAGGTCTTCTTCGGAGAGACTGGCAAGATAGATGACCTCATACCTTCTATGGTGAAGCACAACGACGAGAAGTACCTCGTACCATTGAGCTCAGTACACAACGACGACATCAAGGAACTCCTTGACGCCAACGAACTCGACCACACAGAGTGCGTAATGTACGAGACAGTAAACGACGACTTCACACCAGAAGAACTCAAAGCCTTCGACAGCGATATGGTCGTGCTCTTCAGCCCTACAGGCGTAAAGACGCTGCACGACAACCTTGACAAGAAAGTAAAGGACGGCGAACTGCTCGTTGCTACATTCGGACCATCGACAGCAAAGACGGCTGAGGACTACGGATACGACCTCGCAGTACACGCTCCGACACCAAAGCATCCATCAATGATAACAGCCCTCAGGGCATTCCTGCGTGACCAAGACGAAGACTAACACTCTGCCACCACGCCTGAAGAGTAAGCAACGCATCGAACAACTCTTCAACGGCAAGGACAGCAAGGCTGCATCCATCTTCCCGTTACGAGCTATCTACCGCAGATACAGCTCGAATGACACGGGCGATGCCTCACAGCAGTTGTTGTTCAGTGTGTCAAAGCGCCACTTCAAACGTGCCGTAAAGCGAAACCGTGCCAAGCGGCAGATGCGTGAGGCTTTCCGCCTGAACAAGAGCATCATAGCCGGACAGCCGATGGATATTGCCTTCGTATGGCTCGCCGACAATCTCTACGACTCGGAGCGCGTACACAAGGCGATGGTAAGACTGCTTGACAAAATCAGTCACTCAGCACCATCTGACAACACGACGACAGGACAGTAACCCAAAGGAGACAGCAGAATGAAGAAGGTCATCATACGAATACTCCTTGCTCCGATATGGTTCTACCAGCACTGCATCTCACCGCTGACACCTCCGTCGTGCCGATACACGCCGACATGCTCAGAGTATATGCGGCAGGCCATCATAAAGTACGGCCCGCTGAAAGGGCTCTGGCTCGGGACAAAACGTCTGCTGCGATGCCACCCGTGGGGAGGCTCAGGGTATGATCCCGTACCGTAGGAAGCCCATAACAGTCGGTATATCCGGACTCTCCGGATTATCCGGAACCTCCGGAATCTCCGGAACATCCGGTATTTCCGGTCTTCCGGAACATCCAGGACACCCGTTTCTCCGGGCCATCCGGCTCTTCCGGAACCTCCGGCATCTCCGGAACATCCCTCTCATCACACAAAAACAAACCCAAACAAAGATATGAAGAATTTCGTTGAAGAACTCAAATGGCGCGGCATGCTCGCGCAGATAATGCCCGGTGCAGAGGAACTTCTGCAGAAACAGATGGTCACTGCATACCTCGGCACCGACCCTACGGCAGACTCTCTACATATTGGCCACCTCTGTGGCATAATGATGCTGCGTCATCTGCAGCAGTGCGGACACAAGCCTATCATCCTCGTCGGAGGCGCAACAGGCATGATTGGCGACCCGTCAGGTAAGTCGCAGGAGCGCAATCTCCTCGACTCAGAGACACTCTACCATAACCAGGAGTGCATCAAGAAGCAGGTCGCTAAGTTCCTCGACTTCGAGGCAGAAGGCCCTAACGCTGCCGAGATGGTCAACAACTACGACTGGATGAAGGACTTCACATTCCTCGACTTCGCACGCACCGTAGGCAAGCACATCACCGTCAACTACATGATGGCCAAGGAGTCAGTACAGCAGCGCCTCAACGGCACAGCACGTGACGGCCTGTCATTCACCGAGTTCACATACCAGCTCCTGCAGGGCTACGACTTCCTGCACCTCTATCAGGAGAAGCACTGCCAGCTTCAGCTCGGCGGAAACGATCAGTGGGGCAACATGACAACAGGCACCGAGCTCATACGTCGTACACTCGGCAACGACCAGGAGGCATACGCTCTCACCTGTCCGCTCATCACAAAGGCCGACGGCAAGAAGTTCGGCAAGACAGAATCAGGCAATATCTGGCTCGACCGCAACCGCACTTCACCATACGCCTTCTATCAGTTCTGGCTCAACGTCAGCGACGACGACGCCGAGAAGTACATCAAGATATTCACATCACTCGACAAGGAGACCATCGACGCCCTCGTCGAAGAGCATAAGAAAGACCCAGGATACCGCATCCTCCAGAAGCGCCTCGCTGAGGAAGTGACAGTAATGTGCCACTCACAGGAAGACCTCGACATGGCCAAGGAAGCCAGCAACATACTCTTCGGCAAGTCAACAAAGGACTCACTCCTCCGTCTCGACGAGCAGACACTACTTGATGTCTTCGCCGGAGTGCCACACTATGAGGTTGCCAAAGACGCCATCATCGGCACGTCAGCCATCGAGCTGCTCACCTCTGACGCTGTCAAGGTGTTCCCATCGAAGGGCGAAATGCGCAAGCTGACACAGGGCGGCGGAGTATCTATCAATAAGGAGAAGCTCGCTGACCCTAACTACGCCTTCACTGCTGACGACCTCATCGACGGCAAGTACCTCCTCGCACAGCAGGGCAAGAAGAAGTACTTCCTCATCATTGCAAAATAAATCACAAGCTGTCTCAATAGGCAGATAATGACAAGAAAATACAGATTATTTCGCGATAATTACCTAATTATTGCGAAATAATTTGCACATTTGGTAATTTATTATTACCTTTGCACTCGCAAATTATGCATTCTTCACAATGCATAACTCATAATACATAAGCAAAGGCAATAGTACCTCGTACCTCGTACTTCGTACCTTGTACCTCGTACCTTATATAAATACGCATTGTCCTATGGTGTAATGGTAGCACAACAGGTTTTGGTTCTGTTTGACCAGGTTCGAGTCCTGGTAGGACAACGCTAAAAATCGGCTAAGCACTGAACTTCAGTTGCTTAGCCGATTTTATTTTATTCTGCAGCAAAAACATTGCGGCAATTGTTGCTGCGAAACCATCCGACAAGCCAAATGGCATTTTCTTACAGCACCATTCAGTGCCGATAATAGTTTCATTCGGATTGTCTTATAATGTAAAGACTGAGTCTTTGTTATGCAATTACTGAGTCTTTACGATACAATTACTCAGTCTTTATATCATAATTACTCAGTCTTTACAAGAAAAGATGGATTTCTTAATGCCACTATAAGTATTGAATGGTGACGCCACAGATATTGAATGGTGTCACCACAGATATTGAATGGTGCCACCACAGATATTCGATGGTGTCAGTACAGATATTGAATGGTGTCACCACAGATATTCGATGGTGTCAGTACAGATATTGAATGGTGCCACCACAGATATTCGATGGTGTCAGTACAGATATTGGATGATGTCACCACAGATATTCGATGGTACCACCAAGGGCACGAGATAACACCACTAAAGGCATGGGATAACACCACTAAGGGCTTGTGACAACACCACTAAGGGCATGGGATGGTTGTCGAGGGTGTAGCCCTCAGCCGTAGTGGTTACTTTATGCGCTGACCTGCAATGTTATAGTTGCCTATTGTGAGCTGTCCGTTCTTGGCAACCTTTGTGATCTTCTTGCCTGTTGTTTCGGCAGGAGCGTCGATGTCAGAGATGCCTGTTGCTGTGCCGATGGTGATGCTGTAGATGCGCATGCCGTTGGCTGTCTCCTTTATCTGCGCTGTGCATTTCTTGCTTGCCACAGCCTTGAACTCAACTGCGTCGTCTATGGATTTGCCTGAACAAGTACTCTGTGAGTCATCGGTTGTTGTGCAGTTCTCGGTTGTTGACGAGCCGTAGAGACCCAGCTGAGGTGCGCTTCCCTTAGCCGAGAACTTAACGATGACCATCTCGTCGGCCTCAAGTGGCACGTTGATGACGAAGTTCTTAGAGTCGCACTGCATGAAGTTGGCGCCTGTCTTGACGGCAGGTGTCTTTGACGACGAGTTGCTGTAGGTGAAGTAGATGTTCTGGTTTGCTGCCAGCGCCAGTGTCATTTGTGTGCCGCCTTCGGTGTTAACGGCGAATCCCTCGACGCCATCCATGGTGTATGTTGATGCCGTTCCGCCTTCTACGATGACGTAAGTAGAAGCCTGGTTGTCAAGGGTGTAGGTCTCAGCACTGGCTGTAACGGCCATTACTGCTGCTGCGATGAGAGTAAAGATTTTCTTCATAAGTGTTTGTTTTTGAGTTGTTGATGATGATAGTGTTATAATAAAGGCCTGTTACAAATATTCTTCTTTGGCGAAAATTCGTAGCAGGCCTTGTGTTATCTATAAGCTGTTATGTCGGGGGTTGGTGGTAACCGCTGTGCGTGGATTACTCACCGAGCTTGTTGAAGTCGTCGAGTGAGATGCTCTTCTCGTCGAGCTTGACAACCTGCTTGAGAGCAGCAGCGAGCTTAACATCCAGGGCACGATCAACAAGCGAGTCAACCTGCTCACGCTTCTTAAGCATCTCCTGAGCGTAGTTCTCAAGATATTCCTCAGGGATATTTGTCATGCCGTACTGTGCGAACTGCATGCGAGCCATCTCCTTGGCAGCGTCCTTGACGTCAGCATCCTCTATCTTGATGCCGTTAGCCTCAGCGAGCTTGTTCTTGATGAGACTCCATGTCAGCTCCTTTATTGAGCCCTCGTAGTTCTTCTCAACGAAGTCCATGCCCTTGTCCTTACTGTTTGCAAGCATGATCTGCTTCATAAGGTCGTCAGCGTACTTAACCTCGCCAGCCTTGGCAACGGCAGCAGCGCGTATGTCAGACATGAAACGGAACTCTGAGCTCTGTGCCAGCTGACCCTTGATGTCCTCAGCTACGCGTGCACGGAAAGCAGCTTCGTCCTTGATGTCCTCACCAGGATAAGCCTGTGCGAAGAGGTCTGCGTCGATAGCATGTGGCTTGAAACGGCTGATTTCGGTAATCTGATAGCTGAAGTCGCCTGTGTACATGAACACCTGGTCCTTATCAACCTTGAGGAAAGCAGCAAGCTCTGTGTCGTTCTCGTATGCCTTGCGAGGGTTAAAGACGATGATGTCGCCCATCTTAGCGTCTGCGAACTTCTTTGCCTCATCCTCATTCTTGATGTACTTAGGCATTACGGTAGCCTCGCTGACGGTTACGCCGCCTTCGAGAGTATTGCCCTGAGCGTCGAGCTGACGGAGGTCTCCCTTGAGCATATCGTTATCCTGATACTCCTCAACCTTCTCGTATGAGCCGCCGCGACCGGCAAACATTGACACCTGCTGGTCAACGAGCTTGTCGTCAACATCTATTGTGTAGAATGGTATCTTGTCCTTGCCGTCGAGTGTAACGTTTATCTCTGGTGCGAGAGCAATATCAAACATGAGTGTGTAAGGTGCTGGCTTGTCGAGGTCTATCTGCTCCTGCTCCTTTGATGGCAGAGGCTCGCCGAGCATGTTGATCTTCTCCTCCTGGATGTATTCGTACATCTTGCTGCCAACGAGTTTGTTGAGTGTATCAACGAGGACAGATGGGCCTATCTGGCGCTCCACCATTGCACGAGGTGCCTTGCCTGGGCGGAAGCCAGGGATATTAGCACGGCGGCACTGCTCCTTGATGGTCTTGTCGTAATCCTTCTTGTAGTCAGCCTCTTCTACTACGAGTGTCAGTTTGCCACTGACCTTTGCTGAGTTGTCAAATGAAATATTCATCTTCTTTTTATCGTTTTATGTTTATAAATTCAGTGTTAATGAGTGCTTAGGCACACAATTAGGGTGCAAAGGTACTAAAAATCATGCGAATAACTATTGATTATTACCATTCTTAAACCTTATTTAACTATTTAATTCGCAAATCATGGTGTTTATTTCATAATATTTTAGTAATTTTGCACACAGAATTGTGATATCAAATAAATTAAGAGCTAATAACTGATAGCCTTTTTGCCATCTGCAAAGGCAATTCAACCGGCTGCAAATAGCAATTCAACCGCCAGCTAAAGGCAATATAACACTCAGCAAAAGCAACAGAAAAAAGAATATGTTCATATTAAACTTCCTAAACCGCTTTGGCCGTTACTGCATCCTCATGGGCCGCACTTTCAGCCGTCCTGAGCGATTCCGCATGTACTGGAAGCAGTATGTCAAGGAGATGTCGGCCCTCGGTGTCGATTCCATCGGCATCGTGCTGCTTATATCTTTCTTCATCGGAGCCGTCATCTGCATCCAGATGAAGCTGAACATACAGTCGCCATGGATGCCACGATGGGTCAGCGGATACACCACACGTGAAATCATGCTGCTGGAGTTCTCAAGCTCTATCATGTGTCTTATCCTCGCCGGAAAGGTCGGCTCGAACATCGCGTCAGAGCTTGGCACGATGCGTGTGACACAGCAGATTGACGCACTTGACATCATGGGCGTCAACTCGGCAGCTTATCTCATACTGCCAAAGATACTCGGTCTGGTGACACTGATGCCGTTCTTGGTAATCTTTGCAAACGGAATGGGTTTCCTCGGAGCATACGCTACGGCGTACATAGGCCACATCCTGCCGCCTGACGACCTCACGTTAGGTCTGCAACACGCCTTTAACCCGTGGTTCGTATATATGTCGATAATAAAGTCAGAGTGCTTCGCATTCATCATAACGAGTGTCGCCAGCTATTGCGGATACACCGTCGAAGGCGGTTCGGTGGAGGTCGGCAAGGCCTCAACGTCAGCCGTTGTCTCGTCGTCGGTGCTCATCCTGTTCTCTGATGTCTTCCTTACAAACCTGTTAAGTTAGGAGTTAGAAGTTAGGAGTTAGGAGTTGTGGGCGTTCAGTTCTCTAAGCCTTTGGCTTTGCTCCTTTACGCTTCGCATTCTTTACTTCACCCCAAAACAAAGAAATCATGATTGAAGTATGCAACCTACATAAAGCCTTCGAGGACCGTGAAGTCCTGAAAGGCATCGATTTCACATTCCGCGATGGCATCACAAACCTCATCATCGGACAGTCAGGCTCTGGCAAGACGGTGCTGATGAAGAACCTCGTAGGACTTCTTGAGCCCACGGAGGGCGAGGTATTGTATGACGGACGAAACTTCGTACAGATGTCGAAGGACGAGAAGATACACATGCGCCGCGAGATGGGCATGATATTCCAGTCGGCAGCGCTGTTCGACTCGCTCTCCGTCCTGGAGAATGTAATGTTCCCACTCGATATGTTCTCGTCGATGACATACCGTGAACGCGTCAAGCGAGCACAGTTCTGTCTCGACCGTGTCAACCTCATCAAGGCACAGGACAAATACCCGGGAGAGATTTCGGGAGGTATGCAGAAGCGCGTAGCCATAGCACGTGCCATCGTCCTCAACCCCAAGTACCTGTTCTGCGACGAGCCTAACTCGGGCCTCGACCCTAAGACGTCGCTCCTCATCGACGAGCTCCTGCACGGCATCACCGAGGAGTTTGACATCACAACAATCATCAACACCCACGATATGAACTCCGTCATGGGCATCGGCGACCATATCCTCTTCATCCACAAAGGCAACAAAGAGTGGGAAGGCGATAAGACAATGGTCATGTCGGCAACCAACGAGAAGCTCAACGACCTTGTCTTTGCCTCCGACCTCTTCAAGAAAGTAAAGGCCGCAAACATCACGGCATAACACCGACACAACACTTACACTCACCACATCCTAACTATATCAACCTTAATAAACCCGGCAACAAAGCCAAGACCTTATAACTACATGCACAAGCATAAGACGATATTACGTACTGTGATACTGACGGTCATGATGGCTGTCAGCACGTTTGCCATTGCCAGCGACTACCACTTCCAGACGCTGGGCACACGCGACGGACTCACAAACAACTCTGTCAACGCCTTGTTCGTTGACAGCAGGGGATTCCTGTGGATAGGAACAGAAATCGGATTGAACCGTTACGACGGCTACAACGTACGCAACTTCTACAACTACAACAACGAACACGGCTCGCCGATAACCAATATCACCGGCTTCCGCGAGGACGCTCTCGGCAATATGTGGATACGCAACGACGCCACCGTCATGCGTTATGACTACCGCACCAATACCTTCAGCCATGACAACGAGGCGTACCTGCACTCCTTAGGCTTCACGATGACAAACTCATTCTGTCTCGAGACAGGCGCCGACGGCGCATTGTGGGTGGTCACGACAGGCAAGATACAGCGCAAAGACCTTAACGCCAAGTCGGCAGGCGTGCAGACATGGAATGTCAATCTGAACATCAGTCAGACACGTGAGTGGTATCTTGAGGACGGCGGCGAAGACCTGCTGATGACCGATGGCACCAAGGTATGGCGCTTCTGCACTACCACAGGCCATCTGCAGCGCATCATACTGCCACAGGAGATGACGAGCGACAGCGGACATCTGCGCATATACAACGACTACGACGGCACACTGTGGGTTTACTCGATGGTCAGCGAGCACATCTGCTGCGTACCGTCACATCTCGTCGCCGAGCACTTTACAATACCTTCGTCAACAGTCGCTGCATCGGCAGGTCATCAGAACTCTGAGAGCAACGCCATACGCAAGGTCTTCGACGACGGGCAGGGACAGATATGGATAGCTACCGACCATAACGGTGTCTTTATCTACAACAAGCAGGAACGCACCTTCCAGCACATCTGCCACAATAGCGCCGACCCCACGTCGCTGCCTTCTGACAACGTCACGACAATACTCTGCGACCGGCAAGGCACTGTCTGGATGGGACATTTCAATGCCGGCGTGTCGTACAGCAACGAGCGCTACGACCTCTTCACACACTTCGGTGGAATAGGCAACGTCAGCACCATGCTCTTCGACAACGGTGGAAATCTGTGGTTAGGAACCGACGGTAATGGACTCTTCGTGCGCCGCGCAGACGGTTCGTACGAGAAGACGGCGCTGCCAAACATTACCATTTCGTCACTCCTTGAGGACCACAATGGCACCATGTGGGTAGGAACATACAACAGCGGACTATACCGCATGCAGGGCACACAGCAGTTTACGCTCTACAGCAAGGAGAATGGACACCTGCCACACAACTCGGTATGGCAGATGCAGGAGGACGACCACGGCAATATATGGTACACCTCGGTGTTCGAACCGCTGGCGTTCTTCAACACCACAACGCAGAAAGGCAGCGTCTATGCTGAGGCAGGAAAGAACGTGACGGGAATCTCTTTCGCCACCGACGGCAAGGGCACGATATACTGCGGAACATACTACGGCATCTGGGTGTATGACACGCACACCGGACACGCACACTACGCGCTGGGCAACAACCACGAGACACAGAAGTTCCTGCAACTGCTTATCGGCCCGATGTGCTACGACAAATACTCTGACATGCTATGGCTGGGACACAAGACGGGTATCACCGTCTGGGACACCAAGCGCGACACCTTATTTTATATAGACAATACCAACGGCATGCTCGATGCCAACATCAAGGGCATCGTGCGCGACAAGGCGGGCAAGATGTGGGTAAGCACCGACCGAGGAGTATCGTGCATACGCACCATCGTGAGCAAGGACGGCACCACACAGTTCAGCATTCGCAACTTCACCGTTAGCGAAGGTCTGCAGTCAGAATACTACAACACTTACTCAGCAGCACGCGACAAGACCGGCAACGTATTCTTCGGAGGAAGCAACGGATACACCGAGGTGAACACGAAGAATGACGTCACGGCCGAACAACCTCCTGTCCCGATGTTCACCGAGGTATGTCTCGGCGACAGCATCATACCGCAACCCGACCGTGAGGAATGGGGCAAGGCCGCAGTGCATATCGACTACGACGACTATCAGCTCAAGGTGAACTTCTTCACCGGCGAGCTGATAAGCACCAACCGCATTCTCTACGCTTACCGTCTGGAGGGACGCAACGGCAAATGGACAACTACGAAGGACAACTACGTGTCGTTCTTCTCACTCGCACCTGGCAACTATACCCTCGAGGTAAAGGCCAGCGGAGAGAACGGCGAGTGGGGCGAGGTGCGACAGCTCAGCATACATGTGGCACCGCCGTTCTACCTCTCGTGGTGGATGTACACCATCTATCTGCTCCTTGCGCTTGCCGCCCTGTACCTCATCATACGCTACATGCACCTCCGTCAGCAGCAACGTCTGGAGGAACAGAAGGTGCGTATGGAGCAGGGACAGCAGATACAGCTGTCGGAGATGAAGCTGCGCTTCTTCACAAACATATCGCATGATCTGCGCACACCGCTGACCTTGATTATCAGTCCGCTGCAGAGCCTGCTGAACGAACCGCTCAACGACGATGTCAAGAAGCGCCTCAACGTCATCAACAAGAATGCAGAACTGCTGCAAAACCAGGTCAGCATGCTCCTCGACTTCCGCCGCCTCGACGTCGGGGCTGAGGTGCTTAAGCTGCAGTCGATAGACGTCGTGCATTACATCAGCGACGTCTGCCTGTCGTTCTACGACTATTCGCGCGAGCGTAACATACGCATGTCGTTCACACCGTCGGTTGAGACGCTGTTCGTCGATGTCGATGCCGAGAAGCTTAGCAAGATTGTCTATAACCTGCTTAGCAACGCCTTCAAGTTCACTCCTGACGGCGGAACGGTGGATATCGCCATCGAGGACAAGGACAACGAGGTGTCATTACGCATCGCAGACAGCGGCAAGGGCGTTGCCGACGCTGACAAACAGCTCATATTCCAACGCTTCTACCAGGTCAAGAGCGACGATGCGAAGGCAGGATCGGGCATCGGGCTGCACATCGTCAACGAGTACGTGCGCATGCACGGAGGCACGGTCAGCGTGACAGACAATAAGCCGCACGGCGCAATATTCACCGTCTGCTTGCCTAAGAACCGACAGCCGCAGGAGAGCAACGATGCCGACAGCGACGCCAACACACCGGCAGCACCAGCCGTAAAAGAGAATGTGCCGTTCTCAGTGCTTGTCGTTGACGACAACCACGACCTCAGCACATTCATCGCCGACAGCCTCAGCGACACATACACCGTATATGTTGCCGCCGACGGCGAGGAGGCTTTGCAGCAGATGAAGGCACACGACATAAACCTTGTCGTAAGCGACATCATGATGCCGAAGATTGACGGACTGGAGCTGTGCCGCCGCATAAAGACCGACATCAGCACGTCGCACATTCCGGTTATACTGCTCACGGCCAAATCGACGGATATGTCGGTCATCGAAGGTCTGCAGCAAGGGGCCGACGACTACATCACCAAGCCGTTCAACATCGAGCATCTGAAACTGCGAATACAGAAGTTTATCGAGTGGAGTAACAACAGCCACCAGACCTTCCAGCATCGTGTTGAGATAGAACCCAGTGAGATAACGATAACATCGCTTGACGAAGAGTTCATCAAACGGGCCATTGCCGTCGTCGAAGAGAATATCACTGACAGTGATTTCTCTGTCGATACGTTAGGCAGGGAGTTAGGAATGTCGCGCACATATCTCTACAAGAAGCTTAGCAGCATAACGGGCAAAGGCCCGCACGACTTTATCCGCACCATACGTCTCAAGCGCGCATACCGCCTCCTGGAGAAGTCGCAGATGCAGGTGTCGGAGATAGCTTACCAGGTGGGATACAGCTCGCCGAAGCGCTTCTCAGAGAATTTCAAGGCGGAATACGGCATGACTCCGTCTGATTTCATACGCTCCCACAGGGCGTAGAAGCACCAGATGACAGCGGCGCCCATATTTCGTGGGGATAGCATGCGCCACACATTATTTCAAGTATGGAAGTGAAATAGTAAAGAAGTGAAAAGTGAAGAGTCCCGCCGGATTAATGTCTGCAAGCTTAACTCTTCACTTTTCACTTCCTTACTATTTCACTTCCTTACTTGAACAGACACCTGATGACAGCATCAGAGGCTCTCGTTAACACCGTCAGAGGCTCTCGTTGACACCGTCAGAGGCTACATGTGGCAACATAAAGACTCAGTAATTGCAAAGTAAAGACTGAGTAATTACAACATAAAGACTCAGTAATTGCAATGTAATTACTGAGTCTTTACTTTTTTACACAATACCAATAGCACGATAACATGATACCAATGACACAATAACACAACGCCAGTGGCACGATAAAATGATACCCATGACAAAGGAAACCGGTGCTTCTTGCAGCACTGCCCTAACCTTAAAAATGTATAAATCTGACCGCCGTGAGCCGCCGAAACGTGCCGTCTCGTCGGATTTTTTTGTAACTTTGCACACGGTTTCTGATTCCCACACTCCCAATGTCGCTACGGAATCAGACTTGTTGGAAGACATTACTCCTGCGATTTTTGTTCATCATAGGTGGGTTCTATTAATTCGCTTTGACATATTTTGAGGTTATTTTCGAGGTCAAAGTGTAAGAATCTTGAAGGCGCATAGCGGGCTATGCAACTGAAAGCTCTTGCAGTTTGAGCCGAAAAGGAACCAAAAGATGGCAAAACGTTACTATCCACAACTTAGTTTAATAATACGGTGGGAATTAAGAGAACCCACCTATAGATGATACTTCTGATCGTATTACTGGGTCATGCAGATTCGTCTTGACGGATTTGTGTTACCTATTATGTATCACGCCCTTACGGGTAAAAAACAAAACAACTATGCAGAAGAAACTCACATTCACTATCCTGTCCATCTCGCTGCTCACCGTAATGGCAGGAGCAGCCGTAGCACCGGCTCTCGGCATCATACAGCAGCACTTCAGCGATGCACCGTCGCTGCTGATAAAGCTTATCGTATCAATGCCGGCACTGTTCATCATCATCGTCAACCTGTGCTTTGCCACGATATCAAAACATCTGCGCACAAAGACCATAGCACTCTGCGGACTGCTGATGTACGTCGTCTGCGGCATGGGAGCCTTTATGACCAACGATATCATCACGTTGCTCGTGCTGCGCGCTTTGCTCGGCGTCAGCGTCGGCATGATAATGCCGCTGTCAACAGGCTTGCTCGCCTACTACTTCCCACCTGAGCAGATGTCACGCCTCATGGGACTCTCTGCCGCCATGAACCAGATGGGCGGCGTCGTGGCAACGATGCTGGCTGGCATCCTTGCCACCATAGAGTGGCGCTATGCTTTCCTCGTCTATGGCCTGGGACTCATAGCCGTTGTGCTGGTCATCATGTACCTCCCGAACGAGAAGCTGCACCCGGGCAGGTCGTATAAGAAAGAGGCTCATAACGTCATGCCTGACATCGACGACAGCGAGGCATACACACAGGCACACCAAGCCGGCACATGGATTCTGCTGCGACGCTTCCATCCGTCGGTCGTCGGAATGTTTCTGTGCATGTGTCTGTTCTTCGTTTTCGTAACTAACTTTGCCATCACCGAGACCGGACGACTGTCAAGCATGGAGGTGACGAATATCATGGTCGGGACAGACGTGGTGGCTTTCCTCGTCGGAATGGTCTTTGGCAACATCATGGGCATCATGCCTAAGCAGATGAAGTATATCGCACCGGCGTTCTTCTTCGTCGGATACACGCTGATGGCGACAGCACCAAGCACCGTGGCAGTCATCATCGGAGGCGCATGCATAGGCATTGCCAATGGCGTCGGCATACCATACCTCAACACCATAGCAAGTATAAAAGGCGGCAAGGACAGCGTGACGACGGTCATGCCGCTGATATCTGCGGCACTCTACGTGGGGCAGTTCTTCTCGCCGATGATAGTAAACACCACGTCAGCGATGGCCTTCGGCGATGACATGCGCGGCCCGTACAAGGTTGCCATCATCCTCGCCGTCGTCTATCTCCTGCAGGTTGTGGCAACAAGAACATTCCAGAGTCTGCCGCCAAAGAAGTTAGGAGTTAGGAGTTAGGAGTCTTCTTTAGTTAGGAGTCCGCTTTAGTTAGGAGTTAGGAGTTAGGAATTAGGAGTTAGGAGTCTTCTTTAGTTAGGAGTTAGGAGTTATGCTCCACGCATTGACATCTGCCGCCGAAGAGAACTCCTAACTCCTAACTCCTAACTATTAAAACACGTTAAATGTTTGGCAGTATCACGGAAAAGGAGTAAATTTGCACGCACAGCAGATACACATTCCCGCATGCCAACAAACATATCATCCTATCGTCCGCATAATGCAGGACACGACTACTTTGCCCCTGGCATCTATCTCATCACGCTGGTGGCACGCCACCGTGAGGATAACTACACCTTGTTCGGGAGCTTCAACGACGACCTCCGACAACCGGCCGTCGTCCTTAACGCCATAGGCAAGGCTGTCGAGGAGTGCTGGCAACGCATCCCCGCCATGCAGGCACAGCATGGCCGCTGTGTGGCTGTGCATGCCTGCTGCTGCATGCCCGACCACTTCCATGGTGTCCTTGAGGTCAAGCAGCGCATGGATGTAAGCGTAGGAGAGGTGATAAGAGGGTTCAAGGCTGGCTGCACCATGGCGTGGCATGCATGCTGTGAGCGCCCAAGTATGGTCGCTCAAGAGGCTGCCAGCGCGCCCACCACAAGCCTGCCCTCAACAAGCCTGCCCCTTGCCAGCGCGCCCCTTACCAGCCAGCCCCTTACCAGCCAGCCTTCCATAAGCCTGCCCCTTACCAGCTCGCCCCCAATGGTCGCTCAGCCATACTTGGATGAGCGCAACATGCTAAAGCGGCTTTCTAAGCGGCAGCGTGCCGCTTACTACGCCGCACACCCCGAGGCGCAGCAGCCGCTGTGGGACGACAACTACGATGACACCATCTGCCTCACCGACCCCACCACCGGCCTCTACGACGAGCGACACCGCGCCGCCATGCTGCGCTATGTCGCCGACAACCCGCGACGCGCCATCGTGCGACGACTGCGCCCCGACTTCATGCGCCGTGCACTATGCCTGCGGCTACAGGTGACGGGCCCAGATGGGCGCCCTGTGCTTACCGCCGACGGCCAACCGCTGTTCCGCGAGTATGGTGCCTTCGGCAACTTCAACCTCCTGCGCTGGGCACGTAAGGTGCAGGTGTTCTGCCATCGGCGGGCACGCTACGGCATGCTGACAGACGCCGAGCGTCAAACCTTCGGCCTCCGATACACCGCATATGATGATGTGGAGACGCAGGTGCCTTACGAACGCACGGCACACTACCTCGACGAATGCCGCCGCTGGAAGGCTCTGCTGATGGCAGGCCAGACGGTCATCGTGACGCCAGGCATCTCGAGAGGCGAGCATATCATCAAGGACCGATGCCTGGAGAGTGGATATCCTCTTATCCACCTGCAGAAAGAACCCATCGGGAGACACTGGAAACCCGAGGCACAGCGATTCGATGCCTGTGCCGCCGGCACCCTCCTCATCCTTGCACCATGGCAGCCCGATACGCTTGGCGATGTCTGTGGTGTCCCCTCCTCCACCGACTTCTCCATCTTCCATAACCTCAACACCTTAGCAGCCGAGATATGCCGCTTCTCAGGAAAGGCGCAAGTGACTAACTAAAAACAAGAAATATTATGCCAATAGACTTTGTCGTGACATGGGTTGACAACAGCGATGCCGCATGGCAGGCCTCGTTTGCCAAGTACTTCGATGGCGATGTCACCAACCGCATACGCAACCGTTACCGCCAGGCTGACACCCTGCCGCTATGGTTCCGCCTTGTCGAGCGCTTTGCGCCATGGGTGAACAGGGTATTCCTTGTTACCAATGGGCAGGAGCCGCAAGGCCTTGACACGTCGCTGCCGCTGACCATCGTCCATCACGATGAGTTCATGCCGAAGGATATCCTGCCTACATTCTCAAGCATTGCCATAGAGATGTACCTGCACCGCATACCAGGACTCGCTGAGCAATTTGTCTATTTCAACGACGACATGTTCATAACAGGACCCGTCGAGCCGGAGTATTACTTCCGCAATGGGTTGCCTGTGGTGCATAACCAGGAGCAGCCCATTCCGCTGCCTATCTACGACGACAACATAGAGTATGGCGCAGCGCTGCGCGCCTTCTGCAACGTTGCCGTCATCAACAAGCACTTCGACCGCCGCAAGGTGTACGAGCAGTCGCTCCGACAGGACGGCATAGACCGCTGGCACGGACAGCATCTCACCGACGACGAACGCAAATACTACGACCGGATGGCACAGTGTCCGCGCTTCGGCATATTTGCCGAGCACCATACGGGCCGCCGTCTGCTGAAGTCAACATACGAGGAGCTGTGGCAGAAAGAACCTGGATTGCTGCAGAAGGCATCAGGCCGCTTCCGCTCAGACATGGGCATCAACATACCGTTGTTCTCGGCATGGCAGATAGCCTCCAACCGCTTCTACCCCGACACGGTAGGCTACGACAAGCTGCGCATTGACGTTCAGCCCAAGGAGATGGGCCGCGTCATCGCCGCCATCCACCATCCGGTGGTGAAGTCGTTATGCCTTAACGACAGTCCTTTTGTCTCCGACAACGACTACGACGACATGATGGCTGTCATAAGAGATGAGCTGCAGAGCCTCCTGTAATCAGTAATACAGCCGCGTTTAACAACCATGAAGGCACAACTTGATACACATCCCCACATTTTATAATATTTTACAAAAGTTTCGCACCCCTTTATTTTGTCAAGAATTATAGAATTAAAGAAGCCAGATTGGAATAAATAAGAAAGGTTAGAAGGAAATAAAATCTCAAAATGAGATTTTATTTCAAGCTTCTAAATCTTCTTGGCAATTCAACGAATAAGCTTCTTAAATTCTTTAATTCTTGATAATAAAAGTGTTAGCGGCTATGCAAACTGTGCGAAACTTCAGTATTTTATTTGTGATTTAAAGAACATAGTAGCATGTGCTATCGGCATCTCTTGTTATGAGAGTAATATTTCTTTTTAATCATTTTTAATCATTTTCCAAATAACAAACAATCGAGCTGAGCAGTTACCCTAAAGCACACAAATAGTTAATTAATATTAAAATGGGGGGGGTAAAACAATGTTTTTCATAATTTGTGCATAACTATTCAGCAGGAAATGATTATCTTTGCAATCTGATGCGTTTACAGCAATACAGCCTGACAACAGGCGAACGACCTAATAACGAGCACAAAAACTAAAACTAACATACACACAATGAAGAAGAAAAACTACATGCCACCAACAGCAGCAGTCATTGACCTCTTTCAGAACAAAGGCACAATACTTGCAGGATCAAGCAACGCAAAGGACCCAGGAGGATTAGGTTTCTTAAGTGATTCTAGCAGCAACAGCACCATTCTTGTACCATTCGTGATAGACGACATAGCAAGTGACGGCGGCAGCGGCAGCGATGGCAGCCACGGTGACTTCAACTAAAGCAACAGAAGCTATCCACACTCTACCAAGCTCACAACTATAGCAACAATCACATAAGTCACTACTTGATAATAATAAGGAAACAACTAACAATGAAGAAATATCTACTCACATTACTACTCGCACTTGTCACTATGGCGACATGGGCTGCTTCGGCAGCAGGAGACCCGTTCTATTTTAAGAACACAAGCACAAACGAAGCAACATTCCAACTGGAATTTAACAACCAATTTGATTTTACAAGCAATCCTATCTATCTGGAATATTCTACAGATAATAGCAACTGGACTAAAGTAACAGGCGGATGGCAAGGCTGTCCTTGCGAAGAAGGCTCTTGTGAATGCACAAGCGAGGGTGGCGAATGCTCTTGCGATGGTGGTGACAACACTTGCTCTTGCGATGCTTGCTCCGAAAACTACTCACTTACCGTCTCTGTCCCTGCTGGCTCTACAATCTATCTCCGTGCACAACAAGACAAGACCAACACCCTAGCTTATTACGATAGTGAGAACTACTACTACGTTAACGCCATTTCAACTATCGGTTTTGCAAATATCGAAGACGAAGGAGGTGGCGATCCTACTATTGTTTCCTGCACCATCGGTGGCGATATCACAACGTTGATTTCGCAGAATGGTAATGTTGAGTCTTTGGGCGCTGGTTTCTTCAACCAACTCTTCAACGGCAACACAGGCATCACCGATGCCTCTGACCTCATACTGCCTTCAACGACACTCGCTGCTGACTGCTACTACCAGATGTTCGACAACTGTACCGCCCTCACCGCAGCACCAGCACTCCCAGCAACAACACTCGCTGCTGGTTGCTACAGCAGTATGTTCAGCGGTTGTATCGCCCTCACTACCATAAACACCATAGCAGCAACACGTAGCGCGATAACAGCAACAGAGTCAGAAGGAATCTACTGCACAGATGGTATGTTCAGCAGCGTGGGTGGAGAAGTTGATGGCAACACACCAGAAGTCACCGCCATCCTCACTAACCTCGATGTAGCAGACCTGGTACTCGGTACTGCAGCAAGCATAAAGGAGGTGAAGTATAGCAACTATACACAGGTTGGATCATATACAAACGCAAGTGAATATACAAGCAATCTCAAGACAGATGAAACATACAGCAGCATCTTTGGCAGTACCACCTTCACCAAAGAGGGCGGCGGCACGGGTGATAAAGCCTTCGACGGCGGTACTGGCACACAGGATGACCCTTACCAGATAAACACCAAGGTTCAGATGACGCACCTCATCGCTCTGCTGGATGGTTCTAAGGCCGCAAGTGACTTTGATGATGTATCCGACATCAGCGCTGACACCTACTACAAGCTCACGGCAGACCTTGACTACTCTAACGGCGCCTGCTACTTCCTCTACGACGGAGACATGGCACTCGGTAACAGCAAGGCACAGTACAACAATACTTATAAACCTAACTTCGCTAATATCAAAACCAACACTGACCCTGCAACAGCACCTGACGGTAGCGAAGGCTCAACAGGCGCAGTCTTCAAGGGACACTTTGACGGAGGCAACCACACCATAGCAGGTATCAAGGGTGCTAATGGCAAGACAAGTAACGATGATGGTACCAGCAACGGTCTGTTCTATTCTGCCGCACCTGGCTCTACCTTCGAGAACCTCGCCGTAGTGAACAGTTACAGCCTGTTTGGTGTAGTACCTGATTATGACGCAAACAATCCAGTAACATTCACAAAGTGTTACTTCTCATTCCATCCACAGTACTTTGGTGATACTACATATCCGCAACGCGTATCATTTGTAAACTGCTATTGGATAGAATATACTGCGAGCTCGAAGAGTGTATGCTATGAATATGATACTAATGGAGATGGAGGACAGAACCAGGACGTCACCCCTCCTACTGCAGATGGCACCACCTGGGTAAAAGACGAACTATCTATGACACCAGGCTGTGTCCTGAAGGACCTCGCCATCACCCTCAAGGGAGACGACGGCAAGAGTTATGTCACCGACAAACTGATGCGCCAGCCTAAGAACAACGTGATGCTGTATGAGGAGACACCTACCGTCGGCACAGAATATAAATATAATGTATATACAGAGTCTGAAGGTGCTTACACCATCCAGAACCTCTACCTCAATGACTACTCGTGGATAGTATATACCTATAACTGGAGCAAGGTAAAGGACACCTTCGGCGAGAGCAAAGATGCTGCCGCTGCAGCCACCAGCATTGTGTGGAACCATAACACCAACCCTACCGTCAACAGCATCAACTACAAGCGCGTTGACACAACATACAAAGGCAACACCGACAGTTGGAACACCTTCTATCTCCCATTCGATGTTTATGATCATGGCACTGGAGGAAGCGGTACTACATTCCACTTTTGTAAGGCAGACAAGGACGATAAGGGCAACGACGCTATCGGCTTTGTTTATGAAAGCACCGACGACGAATTGGGTCCTTACATTCCTTCATGTTCTGCATTCATCTTTAACCCGAATAAGAAGTCCATTTATGATACTGGCATAACGGCATTAGGCATAACCGTGAGCAAGATTGGCTCAACAACCGACTACCTGATTGACCTGTCGATGGCTTACTACCCTGATAACCATTATCTGGAAGGCGGTCCTGGAAGCAATCATAACGCTATTGTCAACTTCACTGGTGCCGCTGACCTGTCGAAGGTTTCTTGCACATCGTCCACGCTGTCAGGCGAGGATGTCTTCACCGGCACATTCAAGCTTGTTGATGACACAAACAAGGCAACATACCTCAGCCAGGGACTTACATCACCTGTGACGAAGACAAATACAAACGGTGACCCGAGTACGGTCGACATCTTCACCTATAAGCTCAAGAGCGATGGTATCACCTTCAACTACACCACCAGCAGCTCATGGCTCTATCCTTTCCGTGCCATTCTGCAGATACCTGTTGTGACAAGCAGCGAAGCTAAGGCAACTGATGCCTACGCCGTCATCATCGGCTCTGATGCATCGACAGCGATACAATCTGTCAGCAACACACCTTCTGCCGACGGCACATCAGCAGCACGCAAGGTGCTCAAGAACGGTCGCCTCGTGATAGAGAAGGACGGCAAGACATACACCGTTGCCGGCCAGCAGATGTAATCAGAATATAGGTAACTGAACTTTCGCACAGTTTAAGTATACGCTAACTCTTTTATTATCAAGAAT
>R03__coassemble_426_pt1 | contig 24812 bp, 15 predicted proteins | sample R03__metabat2_low_PE_024 | metagenome-assembled genome bin R03 | reverse complement strand
TTCAATAACTACAACGTGGCTGTGGAAAGAACTTACACTATCCCGAATTCGCGTTGATAGAACCCACCTTAACAAAAAACTCCGTTTAATGCAGTATTATTAGTCCAGAAATGCCCCATTATGCGTAGACAATGCAAAAACAAATTAAATGTCACAACAAAGTAATACGTTTTGTTTGTAATTGACAGAAAAAAGCACTATCTTTGCACCGAAATTCAATCATGTTTTATGAGCTGTAGTGCCGCTCGGCTTTGCCGCTTATATGAGCGCAGTGAGTCTTAAGAAGTCGAGAGCAGAGAGCCTGCTCTATGCCGAGTCGCAGCCTACATTTGACGCACGGTCAAAAGTCGTGCATTAAATTATAAATGTAATGAAAATTCTTGTTGTTGACGATGAGCAGGACATCTGCGAGATATTGCAGTATAACCTTGAAACAGAAGGTTATGAAGTGGCAACAGCCAACTCAGCAGAGGAAGCCATGGAGCTCCCCCTGGATGAGTATTCACTGATTCTGCTCGATGTGATGATGGGCAAAATGTCGGGCTTTCAGATGGCTAGACGTCTGAAGGACAATCCTACGACGGCTCAGATTCCTATCATCTTCATCACTGCACTTGACGGAGAGGATAACACTGTCAAAGGCCTCAATATCGGTGCTGATGACTACATTGCCAAGCCTCTGTCAATGCGGGAGGTGAAGGCAAGGGTGAAGGCAGTACTGCGAAGAACAACCTCTTCTGGGTTCTTACATGAAGGTCAGACAACTGCAACAGCCAATGAACTGCGATATGAGGGCATCACTCTGAACCTTGACGCCAAGACCGCTATTATGAACGGTGCGGAGTTGGCGCTTACGAAACTGGAGTTCGAACTGCTGGTGCTCTTCCTGCAAAATCCCGGTAAGGTATTCGGGCGCAATGACCTCCTAGAGCGATGCTGGCCCGACGGCGTCTATGTGCTTGACCGTACTGTCGATGTAAACATCACACGCCTGAGAAAGAAAATAGGCCAATATGGCAAACAGATAAAGACACGTGTGGGATATGGCTACTGCTTTGAAAAGTAAGACCCCTCCCGGCCTCTGCCCCAAGGGGATTTGCTATGCGGCACTTTGCGGCACGAAAGGGGATGAGAAATACAGTTACAATGGTTAGATCAAAGTCTTTTCAGAGAAACTTATTGTTTAGCATCGGCGGCATCTTCCTGCTGTTTGCCGTCTGCTTCAGCGTCTATCAGTATCAGCGTGAGAAGGCGTACAAGATAGACATCCTGCACTCGCGTCTTCAGATGTATAACTACGAGATGCTGCAGACGCTGGGCGAGGACAGTATTACGAGCCATCGTCCGTTCATAGATTATGTAAAGCGCCATAATGTGGAAGGTCTGCGCGTCACGATTATCAATAATGAGGGACGCGTTCTGCTCGACAGCTATGAGACCAACGTTGATTCGCTCGACAATCATTCGAACCGTGCCGAGATACAGCAGGCTATCCGTGACGGAAGTGGTTACGACATCAAGCGAACATCGGAATCTACCCACGAGACCTACTTCTATTCGGCTACGCGCGTAGGCGATTATATAATAAGGAGTGCCGTACCTTACAGCGCCGAACTCACGCGCTCTCTGCAGGCTGATAACACGTACATCTATTTTGCCATCGCGCTTACATTGCTCTTGGGCATAGCGCTCTACTGGAGTACACGGCGCATTAGCCGACACATCGGTTATCTGCGAGAGTTTGCCGTAAAAGCCGAAGAGGGCGAGGAACTCGACCATGAGATTGAGCGTAAGTTGCCTGATGACGAACTTGGCGACATCTCGCACACCATCATCATGCTCTATTGGAAACTGCGCCACTCGGAAGAGGAGAAGGTACGCATCAAGCGACAGCTCACGCAGAATGCTGCCCACGAGCTTAAGACGCCGGCAGCAAGCATACATGGCTACTTGGAGAGTATCCTCGACAACCCCGAGATGCCTTCTGACAAGCGCCAGCACTTCCTGGAGCGTTGCTACGCCCAGAGCGAGCGCATGAACAAGTTGCTGCTCGATATGAGTGCCCTAACGAAACTGGAGGTCCCCCTCCGACTCCCCCGAGGGGGAGAGACAGCAGCTGCAGAGATTGACGTGAAAACTATTCTGCAGAATGTGCTTGCCGACACCTCGCTCGACCTGCAGAATAAGGGAATTGCAGTAGAAACCAACACACCATCCAATGTCAATGTTCTCTCTCCTTTGGGGGAGACGGAGGGGGGGGCCTTTATCTACAGTATCTTCCGAAACCTTATCGACAATGTCATTGCCTATGCCACGGGAGCCACACGGCTGAAGATTGTCTGCGCAGAGGTGGAAGATGAAGGAAGACATTCCTACGAGTTCACGGTCAGCGACAACGGGCAGGGTGTGGAGCCGCAGCACCTCCAACATCTCTTCGAGCGCTTCTACCGCGTGGATAAAGGCCGTTCGCGAAAGCTTGGTGGAACAGGCCTCGGTCTTGCCATTGTAAAGAATGCGGTTGCCGCCCATGGTGGAACAGCAACCGCAGAACTTACTCCCGGAGGAGGTTTAACCATTCGTTTCTCGTTGGCAAGGTTTTAGCCCTGTCCGTTGTAAGGTGGGTCTGCATAGTCATTATTGAGACCTTTGCCTGCCTGAACTACATTCATAACATAGTCGCCAAGCTTCTCGCACTCAGAAATGAAATCAACATAGAAGACTCCCAGTTGGTAGCCATAGAGACCAGAATTTACATCCTGTAAGTTCTGGTTTTTCAGTTGTGAGCGGAAGTTGTTTATCTCGTGCTCGATGTTGAGCGACGTGGTGATGCCGGTCTTGCCAGCGGTGAGGTCGATGCGCCCCAGCATCTCCTTGAGCGATTCCTCAACAAGTTCGAGCATGGTGTGCATGTGCTGCAGCTGCTCCGAGGTGAACTGTTCCTTGCCATACATACGATGGCGGTTGAGCGTACGGCCAAGGTTATAAACAGAGTCACCTATTGATTCCAGTTCCGTGATCTGCCGCAACATCTTCTGTATCTGAGCCTTTGAGGCATCAGACAATCGACCCTCGCTTACCTTGTTCAGGTAGCCGGCAATCTCCATCTCCATAGAGTCGGTGATGTTCTCATATTTGCCGATACGCGAGAACAGTTTATTGAACTCTACCTCGTCTTCCATGTGCATCAGTTCGCCCACGAAGCCGAACATCTTATGGCAGCGCTCGGCAAAATTCTGTATTTCCTTCTGTGCCTCCATGATAGAAAGCTCTGCAGTAGAGAGCAGACCTCCGGAGATAAACTTCAGTCGGTGGTCCTCCTCCTGCTCCTTCATTGGCAGCACCTTGCAGACGAGCATCTCTATCTGCCGGACAAAACCGATGAGCAACAGCGTGTTGAGGACGTTGAAGGCAGTGTGGAAGGCAGACAGCTTGAAGAGGTCGTTTCCGCCTCCCATGCAGTTCTCCACAAACCAGCTGACAGCGTTACATGCAGGATAGAATACGATGAGCACAACGACAACGCCGAAGACGTTGAAGAACATGTGAGCCAAGGCAGCACGGCGAGCCTGCGTACCTGCCGTCAGCGATGCCATGACGGCGGTGATGGTAGTACCGATGTTCTGTCCCATGGCAAGAGCAGCAGCCTGCTCAAAGCCGAAGCCTGGGATGTTCATGCCGAAGAGCATCAGCGTGATGGCCATAGTAGCAGCCGAAGCCTGCACAATCATCGTGACGATAGCGCCGACGAGGACAAAGAGCAGGATGGTGAAGAACGAGTCGCACGGCACATGAGCCAGCATGGCAGCCACCATATCGCCGATGTTCATATCGTTGGCGGCCGACTGCAGGAACGACAGTCCCATGAAGAGGAACGAGAATCCGAAGATGAACTCGCCTACACTCTTGCGGCTCGACTTGTCGGAGAAGATGAGCGGCATGCCGATGGCGAGCAGCGGGATGGCAAAGGCTGCGATGTTTACCTTGAAGCCGACGGCAGAGATGATCCATGCTGTGACCGTCGTACCGATGTTGGCACCCATGATGACACCGATACTCTGACCGAGCGTCATCAATCCGGCATTGACGAACGAGACGACCATCACCGTCGTCGCCGATGACGACTGGATGAGGGCGGTGATGAGGATGCCCGTCAGCACGCCCATCACGCGGTTCTTGGTCATCGCCGATAGGATGCTGCGAAGGCGGTCGCCTGCAAACTTTTCGAGGCCCTCCGACATCGTCTTCATTCCGAAGAGGAACAATGCCAGCGAGCCTACGAGAGAGAAGATGTTGATAATTAGATCCATAAGAATAATAACACGTTTGCTTATAATTCTTTGCAAAAGTATTACAATCTTATTACATCATTATTACGCCGATGTTACAATTCTGTTACATCTGTCCGTGTAACCCATGCTTCACGCTTTTGAAACACTTTCGTCACATTTCTACCATACCTTTGCAGCAGATTTTTAACGAATGACGAAGTATGTACAGAAGAATCTGCAGTATCACTATTTTATTTTTATCCATGCTAAGCATGTACGCACAGGATGATGCGGGGACATGGATTAGTACAGAAATGGTAAAGTCTATCGGAAGAAGATGGCAAGCAGGAGCCGGTGGTGAACTGCGTCTTAAAGACAATTTTGCAAGCGTTGACCGCTGGCAGTTGGCTGCCAATGCCAGTTATAAGGTAAGTCCCTACTTGAAACTGGGCGCCACCTATGAATTTCATCTGAAGAACAGGCAACTGGCAGATGGAGAAAAAGAATGGGTGCCACGACATAGACTCATGGCCGACGCGACACCACAGGTCAAAGCATGTTCGTGGCTGAAGCTGTCTCTTCGTGAACGTTATCAGTACACCCGTATGATGGCAAAGAGTGGAATTGTCGCAATAGATGAACATCATCTAAGAAGCCGTCTGAAAGTTGATTTCGACACGCATACAACTTGGAATCCGTATGCCTCTTGCGAAATATTCAACAGGCTGGATTCAAAATTCCATACCGACGAAATAAGATTGGCAGCAGGAACAACGTGCACTTTAAGTTCCCATTACATGCTCTCATTAGGCTACCTCCTTGATGTAAAAGACAATGGGACATCCCTCCTCGGCAAACGCAATCATATTATACAAGCAAGCTTCACTTATAAATTATAGACGTATGGACAAAGAAAAAGCCTTGCGCATTCAGCGCATTTACAACTGGACACGACTCATCATCGTCGTGGCGTTTATCACCTTTTTAATAATAGCAAGCGTATGGATATGATGTTCCTTGGCATTGTTGCCTTTTTGATTGTGCTGGCGGTGTTTGACCTTGTGGTGGGCGTCAGCAATGATGCGGTGAACTTCCTTAATTCGGCCATCGGAGCAAAGGTAGCGAAATACCGCACAATAGTAGCCATTGCAGCCGTTGGCGTGTTTGCGGGTGCCGCTATGAGTAACGGTATGATGGACGTGGCGCGCCATGGTATTATGACACCGGAGTATTTCTCGTTCTATGACGTGATGTGCGTGTTCCTCGCCGTCATGGTGACCGACGTGGTGCTGCTCGACGTGTTTAATACGTTAGGCATGCCGACATCGACCACCGTCAGCATGGTCTTCGAACTCCTCGGTGGCGCTTTCGCCATTGCCATTCTGCAGATTGTGAAGGGTGCGACAGCGACTGACGGCACATTGCTCACCTTGGGCAATCTGCTCAACACAGAGAAAGCCATCTCCGTCATCCTCGGCATCTTTCTCTCTGTAGCCATCGCCTTTGTCCTCGGTACATTGGTTCAATGGATAGCACGCCTGGTATTTACCTTTACCTATCGAGTAAACGGGCGTACTACAGACAGAAGCGGTGAGATGGGCGGACTCCTTTCTTCATCGCTCAAGATTGGCATCTTTGGCGGCATCTCTGTAACGGCAATCGTGTGGTTCCTGCTTATCAACGGACTGAAGGGCAGCAGTTTTATGACACCGGAACTGAAGGAGACGATTAACGAGAACACATGGCTGATCCTTGGCGGTGGCATAGTTGTGTTCTCAATCATCATGACGCTGCTGAGCATGATGAAAGCCCCGGTGCTGAAGTTCATTGTCTTGTTCGGAACGTTTGCCCTTGCCATGGCTTTTGCGGGCAACGACCTCGTGAACTTCGTGGGTGTGCCACTCACCGGACTTGAAGCCTATCAGGACTTTATGACAAACGGCGACGGCAATGCTCACACCTTCATGATGAAGAGCCTCATGGATAGTGCACACACGCCGGTCATCTACCTCATACTTGCAGGTGTTGTGATGGTTCTGTCGCTCATCTTCTCGAAGAAAGCGCAGAACGTTGTTAAGACCAGTGTTGATCTTAGCCGTCAGGACGAGGGCGACGAGATGTTCGGTTCAAGCGGCGTAGCACGTACACTGGTCAGGACTTCGGGCCGTGTGGCGAATGTCATTACTGCCATCATGCCACAGAGCGTTGGCCAATGGATAGACTCTCGCTTCAATGCCGATGGTGCCATATTGAAGAAGGGCGCTGCCTTCGATGAGATACGAGCTGCAGTCAATCTCGTCCTTGCCGGAGCACTCGTAGCTCTCGGCACGTCGCTCAAATTGCCACTCTCCACCACCTACGTCACCTTCATGGTGGCTATGGGTACGAGCCTTGCCGACCGTGCATGGAGCCGCGACAGCGCCGTGTTCCGCATTACGGGTGTGCTAAGTGTCATCGGTGGCTGGTTCATAACGGCAGGAGTGGCCTTCACCATCTGTTACATCGTCACCAACGTGATGCACTTCGGCGGGTTCATCGCCATGGCTTTGGCTATCTGTCTCGCTGTCTTTCTGTTGATACGCAGTAATTTCAGCAAAGCCAAGAAGAAAGAGAATGATAAGTCAGACGAAATCTTTGCCGAGATGCTGCATAGCACAGACAAGGCAGAGTGCTGGACGTTGCTCCGCCAGCATGTTGATGCCACGACTTGCGACACATTGCAGTCTATTTGCGAAAATTACGAAACACTCACCACAGCATTCTTCAACGAAGACTACCGCACAATCCGCCGCACCACAGCCCAATATGAAGACATGCACAAGAACATCAAGCGCCAACGTCGCAAGCAGATAGTAGGTCTGCGCCGCATCGACCCTGTGCTCAGCATAGAGCGTGGTACGTGGTACTTCCTTCAGAACAGCAGTCTCTCGCAGATGGTGTATTCCCTGAAGCGTATGGGCGAACCATGCCGTGAGCACCTCGCAGGCAACCTTCGTCCCGTAGATGCAATCTATCGCAATGAGTTCCTTGCATACCGTGATGCCATAGCTCGTCTGTTCCTCGAACTGTCGTCTGCTTCCTCACATCAGATAAGAGAGAACGCTCTGAAACTCCAGTCATCACTCTCTGACTACCGTAAGCGCATCATCAACGACATACAGACGAAGCAGCTCAACATAGAGTCCATGACCGTCTTCCTCAATCTCGTCCAAGAGTCTCAGGAACTTCTGTCCGGTTTGCGCCATGTACTGCGTGGTAAGACAAAATTTGAGGAGTAGCACTGCTTCCCTTATCAACAACACGAAACAACCTGCCGCCTGTGAAATCACATCGCAAACGGCAGGTTACTTTTGTACTTTCTTGTGCTAAACAAAAACGTTGCTGCAAACATTGCTGCAATAATGCAATTTCAGACCAGGGTTTGCAACGAACGGGGATTGCACGAAAACGCAGGAACACCCGCTTTTCAACGCATTACGTTGCATGACGTTTGTTAAACATCATCAAAACATTGCCTATCTGGTCCACAATGGAAATCAGCGATTTAGACAAAATCCAAGTCGCTGATTTTTCTTTTTGCGTAAACAATGCGAAACCAATCGGTTTGAGTTCAATGTTATTTTTTGCACCTTTTTGAACGATTATGCAATCAAATGTTTTCGCGAAAACAATGACTTTCTTTCTTCGTCTGGCATAATTCGGCATTAAAGGATACGATGCAAATCAACTGACCTTGCCACATGAATACGCAATGGACTTTCTATGAACGGTATATTCAGCAAAGCTTGCCGAATCTGCCGTCCACACTACTTGTTATGACATCAAAACTACCGAAAACACGTTTTTTGGTTCTATTGCGAGATAAAATAGACCCACCTAAAGAAGTTAAAGTATAAGTTCTCAAGAGTCTCGACACTGTCGCACTTTTTCCTTCTGGCAAAATGCATGACGGCGTCGTGCAATTCTGTGCAATCAGATTTTCCGCCATCTGAGGGTTAGCACAACACGCACAAACATCATTCGGACATCATAATCCATACCAAGTTATGCCGTCACAAGTACTTTGTTACAGTCCGAAACGGAGTGTCTTGTAATGTAATTACTGAGTCTTTACAATATAATTACTCAGTCTTTGCACTGTAATTACTGAGTCTTTACACCATGATTACTGAGTCTTTACTTTGCAAGAGATACAAAATGAAGGTGTAACAAGGTGCATCGTGTGGCGTTATCCCTATCAGGTGGCAGGCTCAGTGCATGCAAACACTGACACAAGGTGAGTTCTATTAATTCCCACCGTAAAATTTAAGGTGGGTTCTATTAATTCGCTTTGACAGATTTCGAGTTTATTTTCGAGATCAAAGTGTTAACTTCTTGAAGGAGTTATGCGGGCATAACGACCGAAAGAGTTGACAGTTTGAGCCGAAAAGAAAACGAAAGGTGGCAAAACGTCAAAGCCTACCCAAAGATTAAAGCCAACGGTGGGAATTAATAGAACCCACCTTAACTTATAACAAGATGCTAAAAACTCAAATATAGACAGATAGAAGTGTGTGTGTCCTTAAAAAAACATAATAATGCAGATGAAACGAGGCTATTGTTCGTTTGTTTGAAAATTAATGTGTAACTTTGCACGAATTTATTTTAAGATGTTATAATTGGGGACTATGCGGGCTAGGTTAACTAGTTAATCATGAAAGCCAAGAATATCTGGAAAAGCCAGGCAGGCTATACTCCCCACAGATGTTTAAACCAACAAATGAACGTAATTACAAAAACAGTCTCATTGCCTGACGGACGTCAGATAACAATCGAGACAGGCAAGCTGGCAAAGCAGGCCGATGGTAGTTGTACCCTCCGTATGGGTAACACGGTTCTTTTGGCAACTGTTTGCGCAGCAAAAGATGCAGTACCAGGAACAGATTTCATGCCACTTCAGGTGGAGTATCGCGAGCAGTATGCTGCTGCCGGCCGCTTCCCTGGAGGCTTCACAAAGCGTGAGGGCAAGGCAAGTGACGAGGAGATTCTCACCTGCCGTCTTGTTGACCGTGCTCTCCGCCCACTCTTTCCAGCAGACTTCCATGCTGAGGTATTCGTAAACGTAATCCTTTTCTCTGCCGACGGCGTTGACCAGCCAGATGCTCTGGCAGGCTTCGCAGCATCATGTGCGCTGGCATGCTCTGACATTCCTTTTGAGTGTCCTATCTCAGAGGTTCGCGTAGCACGCATCAACGGCGAGTATGTCATCAACCCAACCTTCGATCAGATGAAGGAGGCAGACATGGACCTTATGGTAGGTGCCACAGCCGACAACATCATGATGGTGGAGGGTGAGATGAAAGAAGTCCAGGAGGTTGACCTTCTGAACGCCCTCAAGGCAGCACACGCAGCCATCAAGCCACAGTGTGAGCTTCAGTATGAGCTTATGAAGGAGCTCGGTACCGACACAAAGCGCGAGTACTGTCACGAGGTTAACGACGACGAGCTGAAGGAGCAGGTACGCAAGGATTGCTACGACAAGGCATACGCTGTCGTTAAGCAGGCACTCGAGAAGCATGCCCGCGCAGAGGCTTTCGAGGCTATCATCACCGAGTTCAAGGAGAAGTATGCCGAGGCTCACAGCGACCTTACAGAGGACGAGCTTGAGGAGAAGGCAACCCTTGCCGACAAGTATTATCACGATGTTGAGCGCGACGCTATGCGTCGTTGCATCCTCGACGAGGGTGTACGTCTCGATGGTCGTAAGACAACCGATATCCGTCCTATCTGGTGCGAGGTTTCTCCACTGCCAATGCCTCACGGATCATCTATCTTCACACGTGGCGAGACACAGTCGCTGACAACAGTAACCCTCGGCACAAAGATGGACGAGAAGATGGTTGACGGCGCTCTGGAGAAGTACTACATGAAGTTCCTCCTCCACTATAACTTCCCTCCATTCTGTACAGGCGAGGCAAAGGCACAGCGCGGCGTAGGCCGTCGTGAGATTGGTCACGGACACCTGGCATGGCGCGGCCTGAAGGGTCAGATTCCAGAGGACTTCCCTTACACAGTGCGTGTAGTATCACAGATTCTTGAGTCGAACGGCTCATCATCAATGGCAACAGTATGTGCCGGCACACTGGCACTCATGGATGCCGGCGTTCCTATGAAGAAGCCAGTATCTGGTATTGCCATGGGCCTCATCAAGAACCCAGGCGAGGACAAGTACGCAGTACTCTCTGACATCCTCGGCGATGAGGATCACCTTGGTGATATGGACTTCAAGACAACAGGTACTCGAGATGGTCTGACAGCAACACAGATGGATATCAAGTGTGACGGCCTGTCATACGAAATCCTTGAGAAGGCTCTCGCACAGGCAAAGGCAGGCCGTGAGCACATCCTCGGATGCATCACCGACACCATCGCTGAGCCACGTGCCGACATGAAGCCACAGGTACCACGCATCGTAGCACTCGACATTCCTAAGGAGTTCATAGGCGCTGTCATCGGCCCTGGTGGCAAGATCATACAGCAGATGCAGGAGGACACAGGCGCTACCATCACCATCGACGAGGCTGACGGCGTCGGCCACGTACAGGTTAGCGCACCTAACAAGGACTCTATCGATGCTGCCATCGCAAAGATTAAGGCCATCGTTGCCGTTCCTGAGATTGGCGAGATTTACGAAGGCACTGTACGCTCTATCATGCCTTACGGCTGCTTCGTAGAGATACTGCCAGGCAAGGACGGTCTGCTCCATATCTCAGAGATTGACTGGAAGCGTCTGGAGACAGTTGAAGAGGCAGGTATCAAGGAAGGTGACAAGCTTCAGGTGAAGCTCATCGACATCGACCAGAAGACCGGCAAGTACAAGCTCTCACACCGCGTCCTCATCGAGAAGCCAGAAGGATACCAGGAGCGCGAGCGCCGTCCACGTCCTGAGCGCGGCGAGCGCCGTGACCGTGGCGACCGTCGTCAGCGTCCTGAGCGCGGCGACCGTGGCCCACGCCCTGAGCGTCGTCCACGTCCTGAGCAGGCTGAGCAGACAGAGACACCGAAGGATTTCTCTGACGCTCTCGACAAGTTCGACTTCTAAAAGCCCCTCCTACCCTCCCCCAAGGCGACACGAAGTTAGTGCCTTTAGGAGGTACCTTTAATAGCACAACATGCTAATGGGGCAAAGTAATATACTCCCATCATTCCACGCACCCTGTGTGGGGTGATGGGAGTTTTTCTATAGTTAATAGTTAAAGGTGGGTTCTATTAATTCCCTCCGTAACATTTTACTTAATTGTGGGACTTGACGTTTTGTCACCTTTTGGCTTCTTTCCGGTTCAAACTGCAAGAACTTTCAGTTGCATAGCCCGCTATGCGCCTTCAAGATTCTTACACTTTGAACTCGAAAATAACCTCAAAATCTGACAAAGCGAATTAATAGAACCCACCTAAAAAGTTAATAGTTAACAGTTAATAGCTTGAGATTGGAACAGGACAAGACATACGGACTTACAGACGAACAGGTCAACGACTCACGCCGTGAGCACGGATGGAACATACTCACGCCGGTAAAGAAGCAACCACTATGGCGCCTCTACCTCGAGAAATATCGCGATCCTATCATACAGATACTTCTCGTGGCAGCAGCTATATCACTCGTGCTCGCCATCATCGAGAACAAGTATATTGAGACCATAGGCATCTTCATGGCCATCTTCCTTGCCACAACAGTAGGCTTCATCTTCGAAATGGATGCTGCCAAGAAGTTCGACGTGCTAACACAGCTCAACGAAGAGCAGAAGGTAAAGGTCGTCCGCAACGGGCAGGTAATGCTCATTCCACGCAAAGAGATTGTCGTAGGCGACGTCGTACTGATAGAGACAGGCGATGAGGTACCTGCCGACGGCATCCTTAACGACTGCAACTCGCTGCAGATAGACGAGAGCATGCTGACGGGAGAGCCTATCACAACGAAAAGAGGCCCCCTCCCAACCTACCCTGGGGGAGGAGAAACAGATAGCACAAACAGTTCAACAGGCAGTAGTAATAAAGGTTCCCTCCCCCTCGGAGGAGATGGAGGGGGGCACGAGACCTACTCTCCGAACTACGTCATGCGCTCAACGATGGTCATGAACGGCCGCGGACGATTTGTCGTCACAGCCATCGGTGATGAGACAGAGATAGGCAAGGTAGCACGCACATCCACCGAGAAGACAGATGTCAAGACACCTCTGAACCTGCAGCTCGACCGCTTAGGCAAGTTTATAAACAAGTTCGGATTCTCGCTGTCAATAGGCGCAGCAGTGCTGTTCCTCGTACACGACATCATAGTAAACCCACTGTGGCAAACTGTCGGGCAACCCGACGCTGACTACGTAGAGATGGCAGCCGTGGTGCTGAAGTACTTCATGATGGCCGTCTCGCTCATCGTCATGGCAGTGCCCGAAGGTCTGCCTATGGCTGTAACACTATCACTGGCACTCAACATGCGCCGCATGCTGAAGAGTAACAACCTCGTACGTAAGCTGCATGCCTGCGAAACGATGGGTGCCGTCACCGTCATCTGTACCGACAAGACCGGCACACTGACCCAGAACAAGATGCAGGTGGCAGAGGTTTATCAGTTCGGAGTGAGGAGTCAGGAGTCAGGAGTGAGGAGTGAGGAGTTAGGAGTTGTAAATGATGAGCTGGGAGTTGCTATCGCAGCAAACACAACAGCAAACATCGGCAACGACGGCAACGGCATAGGCAACCCGACGGAAGTAGCCTTGCTGCTATGGCTACAGAGCCAAGGCATCGACTACAAAGAGCTGAGGGCATCGGTAGACATCATCGAGCAGATTCCATTCTCTACCGAGACGAAGCAGATGACGACGAAAGTGAGAATGGGAGCAGGAAAACAAGAGCCTGGAAATGGCAAATGGAGAGTGGAGGATGGAGAAGGTAAAATGGAGAATGGTGTGTTATCGTCCGATCTCGGACAAACAGCCACCGCCCCCTCACGCACGCGTATATATATAAAAGGTGCGCCGGAGATTATCCTTGCACAATGTGACATCTCCGACACAGAGCGTAAGGAAGTTGAGCAGGTATTGCTCGGCTATCAGCAGCGTGCCATGCGCACTCTTGCCCTTGGATATAGCCAACATCCATCACCTATCACCCAACAGCCATCACTCAACACCCAACAGCCATCACTCAACGCCCAACAGCCATCACCCAACACCCAACAGACATCACCCAACACCCAACACCCAGCACCCAACACCCAACCCCAATACACACTGCAAGCCATCTTCGGCATCAGCGACCCAATCCGTCCGGATGTTCCAGCAGCCGTAAAGCAATGTAACGACGCAGGCATCGAGGTAAAGATTGTTACCGGCGATGTTGACGCTACAGCACGTGAGATAGGCCGACAGATAGGAAGCATCGGCACCACGCCGCAAGAGTCAGGCAGCAACACCGACTCGCAAGTGATAAGCGGAGCAGAGTTCTCGGCCTTGAGCGACGAGGAAGCACTCGAGCGTGCAAAAGAGATAAAGGTCATGTCGCGTGCCCGTCCGCAGGACAAGCAACGTCTTGTGCAGTTGCTGCAGAAGAGTGGCGCTGTCGTTGCTGTAACGGGTGACGGCACCAACGACGCTCCTGCCCTCAACTACGCACACGTCGGGCTGTCGCTCGGCTCAGGCACAAACGTTGCGAAGGAAGCTTCAGACATGACGCTGCTTGATGACTCGTTCGGTTCTATCGCCAAGGCTGTCATGTGGGGACGCTCGTTGTACAAGAATCTGCAGAGGTTTCTTTACTTCCAGTTGACAGTAAACGTCGCAGCACTGCTGCTCGTCATTGCCGGCTCACTGATAGGCACGGAGATGCCACTGACGGTAACACAGATTCTGTGGGTGAACCTCATAATGGACACCTTCGCAGCCTTGGCCCTGTCATCACTTGCCCCATCACGTGAGGTCATGAAGGAGAAGCCACGCCGTCAGACAGACTTTATCCTCACACGTCCTATAATGTTCAACATTCTCGGCATGGGATTGGTGATGTTTGCCTTCATGTTTGCCTACTTAGTCTATTGTGAATACGGCATAGACTTGGGCCATACAGACAGCAACAAGCAGGGAGTCGACATACACGAGCTGACACGATTCTTTACTGTCTTTGTGATGATGCAGATGTGGAATCTGTTCAATGCACGGACAATTGGTTCACGTCATAACTGCTTCCGCCGACTATGGGCAGAGAAGGGGCTGCTCGTTGTCATTGCAGGCATCGTCATTGGGCAGTGGGCCATCGTCACGTTTGGCGGCGAGATGTTCCGTTGTGAACCGCTATCGGCTACCGAATGGATTGTCATCATCGCTTCGACATCGCTCGTCATGTGGATAGGGCAGGCCGCTCGCCTATTGCATAGGCAAGGATAATGAGTCCTGTTTGCCCATGATAAGCCAGACAGTTAATAATTAAAGAATTAATAGTTAACAGTTTAAGGTGTTAAGTCTGTCGCAAATGCCCTGTTTTATGTAAGTCCGCAGCTATTTCCACTATTAACTATTAATTCCTTAATTATTAACTTCTGTATGAGCAATACAGTTTAGACGTTAATCAAGAAACGTGGCTCTTGCCGACAAAAATCGACCTTAAGACTTGACATTATTAAGAATTATTCGTAATTTTGCAGCCGTAAATGGATAACAAATATAACTACTGTGCAACGATAGGATTCTTTGATGGCGTTCATCGTGGACACCGTCAGGTCATTGAGCGTGTCAAGCAGACAGCTTGTGCCAAAGGACTTCAGACGATGGTCATAACCTTCGACAATCATCCAATGGAAGTAGTACGTCCGGGATATAAGCCCGAGCTACTCATCACAGCAGAAGAGAAAGAACGCAAGCTAAAGGCTACAGGCATTGACGAGGTCGTCATGCTTCACTTCACACACGAGATGATGCAGCAGCCGGCACGCCTGTTCATGAAGGACACGCTTCGCGACAAGCTTAAGGTGACGACGTTGGTGATGGGTTATGACAACCGTTTCGGCAGACGTAACCCTGATGAGACATTCGAGACATACGTCAGCTACGGTCAGGAACTCGGCATCGAAGTTATTGAAGGGCCACGTCCTGAAGAATGCGGACTGTTTGAAGGCATGCCCGTCTCATCGTCATTGATACGTCAGCTGATAGAGGACGGCCGCAAAGCGGAAGCGCAGCAGCTTATGAACGGTTAGGGAGACTTATTCCTTGAGAATGAGATTTATACCACCACACTGATATAACGACTAAAAAGAGAATTACGAACTGTAATGCAAGGGTAGGCTGAAAAGCTTGCTTTTATGCCGAGCCTTCTACAACGAGAGCAAAGATGCTTGCATCATTTGCCGAGTGAAGAGGACGTCATCATCAATAATTGCAACTTACAGTGCATTAAAAAACAAGGACATGAAGAAAATACTGCTATATTTCCTTACATTTATTGTGATACAGATGGCATGCGTACAGGTCATCGGCATGATATGGAACACCATAACAGGCAATTCAGATATTACTGCCATGAAGAGCATTGTAATATCTTCTGCATATAGCATTGTAACAATAGCCATCTTCACGCTTGCCAAATGGACACCGTTCTCACGTGAGTTTATGAAGAGCCGTCCTTGGGTGCTGATATACTGGAGCATCATCATAGGCCTCGGAATGATTATTCCTCTGCAGTTTGTGGAGGAGCTATTGCCTGTTGACATGACAGAGGACATTCTCGTTGACCAGTTTAAGATGATATTCGGCAATAGCTGGGGATACCTCGCCATCGGCCTCCTTGCACCAATAAGCGAGGAGCTTGTGTTCCGCGGAGCAATACAGAAGGCCGCCATAAAGTTCTTTAACGAGAACTTCTCGGCAGCAACAACACTCACCAACGAGGCAACAACACTCCGTCAGAACATGCCACATTGGCTGGGCATCATCTTCACAGCAGTGCTCTTTGCCATCATGCATGGCAATCCGGCACAGATGCCACATGCCTTCCTCGCAGGCCTGCTCCTTGGCTGGATGTGTTATCGCACCGGCAGCATCATACCAGGCGTAGTCGTTCACTGGGTCAACAACACGCTTGCTTACGTCATGTACAGCATGTATCCGCAGACTTATGACATGACACTTGCTGACATGTTCGGCAACTCAGCTATGCGCATAGCCCTTGCCATCATCTTCTCGCTTATGCTCTTCGTACCCGCTGTCTATCAATTCCACGTCAATACGAGGGGGAAGCAAAGAGTAGAGAGTAGAGAATAAAGAGCAGAGTATAGAGAATAAAGAATAGAGAGTAAAGGATAGAGGGTAGAGGGTAGAGAGTAAAGAGTAGTGAGTGATTCTCCAATATCGGACAATCACCCCCGTAAGAACAAATAGACAGCACCCCTTCATTCATCACACAACACCCTAAATATATGTTCAATTACAAACGACTGATATTCTCACTGACGTTCCGCATCAACGTTACGATGTTCATCGTACTCGGCATTCTCGGCTGGGGCTTTGCCAAGACAGCATCATTCCTGGTGATGTCAATAAGCAATGCCCACCAGTGTGTCAACATGACCGATGTCGTAGCGCAGACCATCAACGACAATCTGCTGCGCGTCGAGAACGGAATAAAGGCAAGTGCGCTGACGTCACAGACAAAGCATCTCACCGAGCAGAACAGTCATACCTTCTGCGACAGCCTGTGCTCCATACTCGGTGTTGACAGCGTATATATAGATGTTTATCACGACACACAGCCACGTGTTGAGAAAGCCATACACGATGTATGGGAAACAGGCTCAAGCCTCTGGACCGAACCGCACAAGGATGGCTATGGCGACATCGTCGTGACATACGTCACACCATTGCAGAACAAGGACGGACGAACATATGCTGTGCTGTGTGCCGACCAGTCACTGAGCTGGCTTAAGGTCCTTGCAGAGAAAGAACGCAGCACAGAGAAGACACTCATCACTATCCGCTCTGCCGAGAACATCTTCATTTACCACCCCGACTCGACAAAGATGCTGCACGCCGCCGACTCTACCGACATGAAGACAACAGACAAGACGGTTTATGCAACACCTATCTCACGAGCCTTCTGGACAACGTCGGGCACTGCCATGGACCGCACCATCGAGCAGACGGGGTGGCACATTCACTGCATGATTCCTGCACGCGACCATAACACTCTGTCAATGGTCATCATCGTCATATCATATCTGATGGTGGGAATACTGTTCCTCCTGATGGCCATCTCGACAATGCTTATCCTCAGATGGTATCTCCATCCGCTGCGTAAGATAGCAAAGGCAACAGAGGAAATATCACGCGGAAACTTCGACGTTGCTCTGCCCGAGATACGTCAGCGTACCGACATACGCCAACTGCGCGACAACTTCGTGCGTATGCAGCATGCCATAAAGCAGTACATCCTTGACCTTCGATCAACAACCGAGCAGAAGGTAAGCATCGAACGCGACATCTCCATCGCAGCAAACATACAGAATGGCATGCTACCGAAGCCTATCGAGCCACGCGGGGACATTGACATCAGCGGACTGCTTAATCCTGCCAAGGCCGTCGGCGGAGACTTATATGACTTCTTCATACGTCGTAACTACACCGACCGCGACGGCACTCACGACTATCTGTTCTTCATCATCGGCGACGTTTCGGGCAAGGGTATTCCGGCAGCGCTTATCATGAGCGTCGTCTGTCACCTGTTCCGCAATGTCAGCCGACGTACTACCGACGCCGCACGCATTGCAGGCTCAATAAACACGAGCCTCACCGAAGGCAACGACGAGAACATGTTCTGCACCGTCTTCGTCGGTGTCCTCGACCTTAACACCGGACATCTTGGATACTGCAATGCCGGACATAACGCACCAATAATACTGCGCTCGGGCAAGCAGGCTGAGTTCCTCAAAACGGAGCACGTACAGCTTCCGCTTGGTGTCGATAGCACATACCTCTACACATCAGAGAGCATGCAGCTTGACAAGAACGACATACTGTTCCTCTACACCGATGGTGTCACCGAGGCAGAGAACAACGACAAGGTCCTGCTGGGCGACGACACGACACTGAAGGCAGTACAGGCGGCAAGCCGCAGCACATCAATGCAGGTGCTCATTGCCAACGTTCTGGCTACTGTGCGCGACTTCACTAACGGCACCGAGCAGAGCGATGACATCACGATGTTATGCCTCAAGCGCCTCGAGCCCAAGAAGACTCCACTCAAAACCGTAACCGAAGAACTTGAAGAAGAGGCACGACGGGAGAAGGAGGCTGACAAATTAACGAATTAACAAATTACGAATTAACAAATTACGATTACCATTTGAAGGTAATTAAGAAATAAGAGTTAAGAATTAAGAATTATGATTACCGTTGTCTAATTAACGAGTTTACAAGTTTACAAATTATGAATACCGTTGTCTAATTAACGAGTTTACAAGTTTACAAATTATGAATACCTATATCAGCTAACAACAAGATAGTTGTTCATAACATAACTTGTAAATTCGATAATTTGTAAATTCGTTAATTTGACAATTTGTAAAATCGTTAACTCGTTAATTCGTAAATTTGCGCCGAACTATGATTATCGAGATACAAAACACGCTGGTGTCCATGGACATCATCACCGAGGAGTTCTGCTGCGACCTTGAAGCATGCCGAGGAAAGTGCTGCATCGAGGGCGATGCCGGTGCTCCCGTGACCCTTGACGAGGTCATGGAACTTGAGAATGTCCTTGACGAAGTGTGGGACAACCTCTCTGCATCCGCCCAGGCCGTCATCGACCGTCAAGGTGTGGCATACACCGACCAGGAAGGCGACCTCGTCACGAGCATCGTCAACGGCAAGGACTGCGTGTTCACATACTACAGTCCGCTGTCAACGTCGCAGAAGGAAGGGGCACAATCAGACAAAGGTAATAATAATTCTCTCCCCCTCGGGGGAGATGGAGAGGGGCTTTGCTGCCTCTGTGCGACAGAGAAAGCCTTCCGTGCAGGCAAGACACGGTGGTGCAAGCCTATCTCATGTGCCCTCTACCCCATCCGCGTCAAGCAACTGCCTAACGGCATGACAGCCCTCAACTACCACCGTTGGGACATCTGCCGCGATGCCGTCAAAAAAGGTCGCGAGCTGCATCTGCCCGTCTATAAGTTCCTCCGTGAGCCCCTCATCCGTCAGTTCGGTGAGGCATGGTACACCGAGCTGTGCACCGTTGCCGATGAGCTTAAGAAGCAAGGCTTATGCTGATACTGCATTAGCAACATATTTTCTACCAAGATAACCCACCTAAACACAACGACTACTTATGAGAAAGACTTTACTCATTCTTATCATTTCACTTGTAACAGTAATCACCTACGCAGGCGATTTCTACAAGCACACAGCACATAAAGGCGAGACACACTTCACATGGGACTGCTATGGCGAGGTTGCCACACTCGATGCTGCCATCACACGCATACACAACGAGCTGGACTTAGCCAACGTGATGCCTGACGTGGAGTTCCGCCTTCAGGACACAGTCACAGACGGTAACAGGACACACTACTACTATCGTGGCTACAAGCCAGAGGGAGCATTAGCCGTGTCGCTATTTGAGGTGCACACAATAAAGCAAGGTGGCAACGAACGACCTTATTTTGCCAACGGCGCTATTGATACAACAAGCAAAGAAAAGGTTGACACCGTCTCGCCCACTCATCCCGTTGTTAAGCTTCCTGAGGGTACTATGAAGCAGTGCGAGGTGGAGACAATGTACTCCGGCAAGCAGATCATCGACTATTATCAAACTACCGATGGCACAGGGTGGCTCTATGACGCTAACCGCAACATATATGCCTTCGATGCAAATGCGGCCATATTGAATAATCTGCCGAGAGACACAGAATTAACCATACGAACAATTATCAATCAAGATTCATCCGTCAAAGCGATGGCAGAGAACCTCAAGCCATTCCATACGGATGGAGACTTGTTCGCGACAGGCTATGCGCCTTTTTACATAAACATTGACAGCATTAACTTCTATGCACAGCGATACTGGCTCGAGGAGCATGACACAACAATAACAGCTACCATCTCCTTACGTAACAACATAACGGGTGTATCGCAGGAACTGAGAAGCATCAAGATTACCTGCAATAATGATATATTTGCTGAATACAAGGATGTCATACGCCTTGACAGCCCAATAGCAATCACCCATCCCAACTGGGATGTCGTGCTGACGCTTAACGGCATAACAGATGTTTATCCAATTTCATTGAACGACAAATGTTCACAGGAGATTAATGCTCAGCACAATGACAAAGACGGCGACCAGATTTTCAACGCCCACATCAACTCTCACATTGCCGGAAGCCAGCCGGCGTTGGACGCATTTCTGAACGCACAGAAGGTTTACGACACTTATAATGAAGTCTTTGGCATAAAGGGCTTCGACGGCGGCAAGCCAATATATCTGTTTGCCAACAACCCTGCCAGCAACGGAGCCGGTGCCCTTACCGACGTGAAAGACAAATGCGCTATACTTGTTGACTTCGGAAGCTGGGAGCGTAACACTACAAGTCATCTCGCTTCCGTATGTGTAAATACCCTTGGGCACGAGTTCACACACTCGCTACAGACACTTTTTCCACAAGGGCAACTGGCCTACATATTCGAATCAGGGGCTCTCAACGAGTCATTTGCTGATATCATGGGACTGTCACTCGGGCATATCGCCTACAACGGAAAGACGACGCTGCCATCATGGGCTTTCTCCGATCACTCGGCTATCCTTGCCGGCTATGACGTAACGGGCCTGACAAATATGACCGAGGCCGTAAGTGTTGCAATTAATTTCCGTAACTTCAAGACTCCCGAACTATGCGGCGACGCTTATCCGCAGCCTAAATACTATAAGGGCGAATATTATAAGGAAGCAGACGAAATAGGCCCTGGCAACGACAGTGGCTATGTACATATCAACTCCGGCGTGCAGAACCACTGGTACTACCTCATGTGTGAGGGCGGCGAGAAGACAGTGCCTTGGATGGATGCACTTACCCTGGCATTCCAGACGCTGAAGTACTACACCTTCCCTATTGCTGACTATACCGACGTCTATCATCTCTACAAGGCGGCAGCAAAATATCAGGAAATTGCGGGCACTGCGTTTGCCGACGGTAGCAATGACCTCGTAAAGGCCGTCGTTGACAACTGGCACAAAGTAGGTGTATGTCTTGATATTGATTCCACTGACGGCATAACAGAAGCCACAAGCGACAACACAGGCACAAGTGGCAAGGCTTACGACATCACCGGACGTCGTGTCAATGCTGACACATACAAAGGTCTGATAATCCTGAATGGCAAGAAGATTGTCAGATAACACAACCTTAAGGCATCAGCCTAAATAACTGAACTGTTTTAATCCGTCGCCGTCTGTCCCAACGGGAGGAACAGGAAGAGATACAAGGCTCACAACATAATACGTTATAAAGAAGTGTCATAAAAGCAAAGTCAATGCTTTTATGACACTTTTTTTGTTTATCGTAATAGGAAAACAAATGGCAGTGATAGACATGTTGACTATAAATATCAAGCAAGCTTCTTACCGCGTAAACACGGATTGCATGGATATACGGATTAGACTAAGTAGTCGGTCAAATAATTCGGTAATTCGTATAATTCGTTGTTGCCGCGGCTGAGCGAACACCTTATTATTTATGTAGCCTCAGACGGTGTAACAACGGATTGCTCGGATTAACGAATTAGACTAAATATAGGCTTGCCGCTGACGGCGTAACTACAGATTGCCCGGATTTACGGATTTATACTATGTAGCACGTCAATAATCCGCTAATTCGTATAATTCGTTGTTTCCGCGACTGAGCGAACACCTTATTAAATATGTAGCCTCTGACGGCGTAACAACGGATTGCATGGATATACATAGCAAAGTTGAGTGAAACAGTAAAGCCGGAAGGCGATTCTTCATTCTTTATTCTTCATTCTCCATTAAAAAACGCGGACACTCTGTGAAAAACGCGGACAATCTGTGAAGTTCACGATTTGCCCGTCTCGTTTTCACGTATTACAAAACAGATGCCGTTTTTTCGCCGTACCTTTGCCGTCGCATTTAGGAAATGCACGGCGAGCTTGGGCTGCGGCTCGGCAATGAAAGCAAGCTTTCGCTGCTCTCGCCTTGCACCAACCTTGCATCGTCAAAAGAAATAAACGACACGTTAACAAACAAATAAAAACAATAAAACAACAACAAATTATTAACCCGTCCCTCGGGACACAAAACAAACAATTACAATTATGAAGACAATTAACAACAACATCGAGACAATCATCCTTAGTGAGAACGAAATGCAGAATGTATCAGCAGGCACAGGTGCTATCGCTATATGCGCCCGCTTAACTGGCGCCATTAAGTTAGTCGGTAACATTGTCCGCACCGGTTTCGACGAACTCTTGTGATAGTAATCGAAGAATATCATTCAATCAAATAAACGACAACAAGTCATTAACCGTCCCCTTCGGGACATAATAACACGAGCCACCGTAGCGACACAGCTACGGTGGTTTTTCGTATGTCACGATGTGCATAAAGTTAAGGTGGGTTCTATTAATTCCCACCGTAATGTTTAACTAATTTGTGGGTATTGACGTTTTATCATCTTTACGGATCTTTTCAGTTCAAAGTGTCAGAACTTTCAGTTGCATAGCCCGCTATGCGCCTTCAAGGTTCTTACACTTTGAACTCGGAAATAGTCTCAAAATCTGACAAAGCGAATTAATAGAGCCCACCTTAAGTGATTTGAGTTTCGCAAGCTCCGTTACCGCCACTTGCTCCAAACAACTTGAACCGCTTGCGAAAGGGTTGAATAATACATATTCAGTACTTACCAATCACCCAATCATCCGTTACCGCCACTTGCTCCAAACAAGTTGAACCGCTTGCGAAAGGGTTGAATAATACATATTCAGGATCTACCAATCACCCAATCATCCGTTACTGTTTACGGCGCAACAAACAACATTTGACAAAGTAAAGACTCAGTAATTGCAATGTAATTACTGAGTCTTTACTGTTTAATTACTCAGTCTTTACTGTACAATTACTGAGTCTTTGCAACCCAAGTCGTAGCTTCTTTGATGACAAGAAGCTACGTCTGAAGGCACAAGAGGTATGTTGTAAGATTAGTTTACCGTCTTTCTGCCGTCGGCAATCATAACGCCACGGTATGTCTCGGCATTAACCTTACGGCCAGCGATGTCGTAAGCCTGGGTGTCACGCTTGGCGTTGCTGGCAGCCTGACTGACGGCGGTTGTGGTGTCGATATGCTCAATGAAGTTGATGAACTCATCGAAGTCGTACAGCCCGTCCTCATTAGCCTTCAGCTGGTTAAGCTGCAGAGGCTTTATCATCGGTGGGCAGTCGAGTGTCATCTGCTCTTTGTTACGCAGCTGGTCAACACCCTGATAGACGTGGTTCACGGCGATATACTGCTTACCCTCGGCATCAGTCCATTTCTCAAAGACCACCTTGCTGCCTATAGGCACATGCACCTCAACGGCGTTATCGACGGTGTAAGGTGCTACGTCAAGGGCGTTCAGCAGACACGTGATGTTGGTGTCGTGGCCGCACATGAAGTAGAACTTACGCTGAGGGTTCTTCAGCTCCTCGGCAATCTTGTTGAGATAAATCTGTGCACAAGGCTTGTAGATACACGGAATGGAGAAGCGGAGGCCGTTCTCAAGATCCTTCACCTTACACAGTGTGTGCCACTGCTCACGCGTAAGCTTATGTCCGAAGGCAGCCTCTACGCTGTCAGGGTTCTGGTAGTACTGCAGCACGAGAGCGTCGCCAGGCTCTGATGCCGTCTCAAGGCTTCCCGTCAGCGATGGCTCAGCGCCCTCGTTGAGCTGGAATGTCATGTTGTGGTTAGGGTTATCGCCGAAGTCCTCGACCTTGCCTTCCTTATAAGCCGGCGAGTCCTTCAGGTCAAGTACGTCAGCAATAATCTTCATACCGTCGGCAACACTCTCGCTGAGCTTACGCAATCCGCCTTCGCCATATTTCTCAAGGAGCTCCTTGTCGGCCTGCGCACGCAGCTCGTCGGTGATATTATACTGCTTGAGGTTGAAGTCCATGTGATGGACGTCGAACGTGCCCTTCCATGTCACCTGAAGGTCAGAGACAGGGAGGAATCCGGTAAGGAAATAGCGGGCGGTGGCTATGGTGCGCTGCTTGGCGTTGGCGTAGAACAGCACCTCGTCGGCCGACGGACGGGCATTCTCCTCGAACAAGCCCTCGCTGACCACCCACTTACGGAAGAACTGGCCGTTGGCGGTCTCCAGGATGCCGCCCTTCAGCGTCAGCTGCGACTGCGCAGCTGTCCAGTCAACCCATGTGTGCGGCGTCATGGTGCCCAACAGACTTGTGCTGCCGGTTATCGGAGCGCGTACGTTATGGCGGCTGAAGATGGCCACTTCGCTGAGTTTGTAT
>R03__coassemble_425_pt1 | contig 24838 bp, 22 predicted proteins | sample R03__metabat2_low_PE_024 | metagenome-assembled genome bin R03 | reverse complement strand
GATATGGCAGCGCTGGGACGACTATGTCTGCGACCCCGCTCAGGAGGAGCAAGGCCTCAACTCTGTCTTTGCGAAAGACAAGTCAACACTCGCCATCATCAAGAGCATGACGGCACAGATAAAACGATAACCGCACCCCGCTAAAATGATAGCGGCACCCCCGCTAAAACGATAGCGATAGCTCCATAATATCGCAGAACAATTGTCCGAGCTCGGACAAAAAACTCAAAACCACCACAATGAAAAAGCTATTGGCCTTACTGGCAATCCTGATTCTTCACTCTTCACTCCTCACTACCCATGCTGATGCCCAGATACGTGGCAACAACATCACCGTAACCATCGCTCCCGACCATAAGGACTGGACATACACCGTCGGCGAGAACATAGGCTTCACGGTTTCTGTCGAGAAGTCAGGCACTCTGCTTGACAATGCTGCCATCAGCTATGAGATGGGCCCCGAGATGTATCCTGACGTGAAGAAGGATATGACACTGAAGACCGGCACCACAAAGATAACCGGCAAGATGAAACAGCCAGGCGTCTATCGCCTTAAGGTTACGGCACATGTCGGCGGCAAAGACTACGTCAACTGGAGCTCTGCTGCTGTCTCACCCGATAAGATACAGCCATACGCACAGTGTCCGAAGGACTTCGATGAGTTCTGGACAAAGGCCATCGAAGAGGCTCGCTGGACAGCTCTCGAGCCACACATGGAGTTCCTCCCTGAGCGTTCAACAGCCGATGTCAATACCTACCATGTCAGCTTCCAGAACGACCGCTGGGGCCGTCGCGTATATGCCATCCTCAATGTCCCTGCAAAGCCAGGCAAGTATCCTGCAATTCTTAAGGTGCCAGGAGCTGGCGTCCGCCCTTATGGTGGTGACGAAGGACTGTGCAAGAAGGGTGTCATCGTGCTTGAGATAGGCATCCACGGCATTCCTGTCACTAAGGAACAGGAGTATTATGACAACCTCCGCCAGGGCTGTCTTGACGGCTACTGGCTCTTCGGCAGCAACAACCGCGACCGCTCATACTATAAGCATGTCGTGACAGGATGTATCCGCGCTATCGACTTCCTGGAGACTTTAGGCAATGCAAACGGTGCCACACAGTCAGCCAACACCCAACAGCCATCAGCCAACACCCAGTGGGACAAGCAGAACCTCGGTGTCTGCGGCTCGTCGCAGGGTGGCTTCCTGACGCTTGCCACAACAGCCCTCGACAAGCGCGTCAGTTGCTATGCCCCTGTCCATGCTGCCATGTGCGACCATGAGGCTTCGCTCCATAAGGTAGGTTGCGGATGGCCACACATCTTCTACAATGTTGCCAACCCCGACAAGGCAGAGATAGAGTGCATGCGATACTACGACGGCGTCAACTTCGCACGCCGCATCACGGTGCCTGGCTGGTTCTCTTTCGGCTACAACGACGATGTCGTAGCGCCTACGTCGATGATTGCTACATACAACGTGGCAGGTGGCGACAAGATGTTCTCGCCATATCAGCAGACCGCACACTTCTGGTATCAGGAGCAGTACGACGAGTGGTTTGACTTCCTTCTGAAGAAGTTAGGAGTCAACAAATAATACGCCATACGCATCCTCTCGTATGAGAGAAGCGCTCAAAAAGAATTAACTAATAACTCAAGATAACAAACATATTAAAAAGTCTCCTTCCGTCTCGTGCCGCAAAGCAAATATCCTTGGGCCGAGGTCGTTAGGCTTGCAATTCTTAATACAATGGACAATAAGACTTTCGGCTACTTCGATGACGCTGCCCGCGAGTTCGTCATCACCAACCCCGCAACACCATTCCCTTGGATAAACTATCTCGGCAACGAGGATTTCTTCGGACTGATATCCAATACGGCAGGTGGTTACAACTTCTATAAGGATGCCAAATTCCGCCGCATAACACGCTATCGTTACAACGGTGTGCCTATGGACAACGGCGGACGCTACTTCTATATCAACGACAACGGTACGGTATGGAATCCAGGATGGAAGCCGTGCAAGACACCGCTCGACTCGTATGAGTGCCGTCATGGCATGAACTACACCCGCATAACAGGTGCAAAGAACGGCATCGAGGCAAGCGTCCTCTTCTTCGTGCCGTTGAAGACATGGGCTGAGGTGCAGAAGGTTACACTCCGTAATACAACTGCTGAGACGAAGAGCCTGAAGCTGTTTTCATTCGCTGAGTGGTGTCTCTGGAATGCTGCCACTGACATGGAGAACTTCCAGCGTAACTGGTCAACAGGTGAGGTGGAGATTGACGGTTCGGTAATCTATCATAAGACAGAGTACAAGGAGCGTCGCAACCATTATGCATACTATGCTGTTACCAATGCAGATATTGACGGCTACGATACTGACCGCGAGTCATTTGTTGGTCTTTACAACGAGTTTGCCGACCCACAGTGTGTCATGGCAGGCAAGTCAAGCAACTCGCTGGCTCACGGCTGGAGCCCTATTGCATCGCATTATATAGAGGTGGAGCTTGCTCCTGGCGAGTCGAAGGACTTCATCTTCCTCCTCGGCTACGTCGAGAACGCACAGGATGAGAAGTTCTCGGCTGCTGACATCGAGCGCAAGAAGCAGGGCACACTCATCTCATCACAGGCCTCTGACGTCACACTCGTCAACAAGCAGAAGGCTCAGGAGACGATATCACGCTTCTCAACCGTAGAGGCTGTTGACAAGGCCTTTGCCGAACTGGCACAGATGTGGGACGCTCTGCTTGATAAGTATGTTGTCAAGTCAGACGACGAGCGCCTTAACCGAATGGTCAATATCTGGTCGCAGTATCAGTGCATGATAACCTTCAACTTCTCACGCTCGGCATCGTTCTTCGAGTCGGGTGTAGGTCGTGGCATGGGATTCCGTGACTCTAACCAGGACCTCGTGGGCTTCGTACACCAGGTACCGTCACGAGCACGCGAGCGTATCATTGACATTGCCTCGACACAGTTCCCTGACGGAGGCTGCTACCATCAGTATCAGCCGCTGACAAAGCATGGCAACAACGATATCGGCGGTGGCTTCAACGACGACCCTTGCTGGCTCATCTTCGGCACAGTGGCATACATTAAGGAGACAGGAGACTTCTCAATACTCAACGAGCCGGTGCCTTTCGACAACAAGCCAGGCACCGAAGTGTCGCTCATGGAGCACCTCCGCATTTCCTTCAACCACGTCGTAGAGAACCTCGGACCACACATGCTGCCGCTCATCGGCCGTGCCGACTGGAACGACTGCCTCAACCTCAACTGCTTCTCGTGGGATCCTAACGAGTCGTTCCAGACAACAGAGAACAACTCAGAGGGCTCGAAGGCTGAGTCGCTGATGATTGCCGGTCTCTTTGTCGTCACTGGTAAGGACTATGTTGAGCTGTGTAAGGAATGTGCTAAGATGGCTTCCGGCGAGAAGGAAAAGGGTAATCTTGATTCTTCATTCTTCACTCTTCATTCTTCATTCTCAGATGAGGCCGACCGTGCACAGAAGTGCATAGACTCTATGGTTGACGCTGTCAAGAAGCACGGCTGGGACGGTGAGTGGTATCTCCGTGCCTACGACTTCTACGGCAATAAGATAGGCAGCAACGAATGTGAGGAGGGTAAGATCTTCATCGAGAGCCAGGGCTTCTGCACCATGGCAGGCATCGGATTGGAAGAGGGCATGGTTGACAAGGCCATTGACTCATGTAAGAAATACCTCGACTGCGAGCATGGCATGGTGCTCAATAACCCTGCCTACACAACATACCACGTCGAGATGGGCGAGATATCGTCTTATCCTGCTGGATACAAGGAGAATGCCGGCATATTCTGCCATAACAACCCATGGGTTATCATAGGCGAGACCGTTGCCGGACGTGGCAACGACGCATGGGAACTGTTCCATAAGATCAGCCCTATGTGGCTCAAGGACCAGGCTCTCCATAAGGTTGAGCCGTACGTCAACTGCCAGATGGTGGCCGGAAAGGATGCTGCCAAACCTGGCGAGGGCAAGAACTCATGGCTGACAGGCACGGCAGCATGGATGTGGCTGACAGTGAGCCAGTATCTCCTCGGCATCAAGCCGACATACGACGGCATCATGGTTGACCCTTGTCTCCCTGCCGATATGAAGGAGTACAGCGTCAAGCGCGTCCTCCGCGGTGTAGAGTATAACATCACTGTGAAGAATCCTGACGGCCGTCAGAAGGGCATCAGCAGCCTCAAGGTCGATGGTGTCGCTGTCAGTGGAAACATCGTCAAGGCAACACCGGGCAGCCACGTCGTAGAGGTTGTGATGTAAAAAGCCCACCCAAAATCTGGTCTGTCCACAATTTATAATATTTTATTTGTGATTTAAGTAGAATTTTTCAAATTGTGGTCTCAATAGTGTCCATTCAGAATTTTAATTGTTATATATAGAAGACATGAAGAGAATATTTTCACTGTCGATACTGTCAGCAGTTGCTCTTACAGCGTTTGCACAGAGTCAAGCCATCCGCGTCAATCAGGTGGGCTACTATCCCGCCGAGCAGAAAGTGGCTACCATTGAGCCGAGTGTAACCCAGAAGTCGTTCACCATAAAGGATGCTGCCGGTAAGGTGGTATGGAAAGGCAAGGCCGTCCGTAAGGCTGTGTCGCCTTTCAACAGCAAGAAGGTATGCCAGGTTGTTGACTTCTCAACGCTCAAGAAACCAGGAACATACTCCTTTGTGGCTGGCAAGGAGAAGCAGCAGATTATCATCCGCGATCATGCTTTTGCCGACGTGACAAACGCCGGCATGAAGTCGTACTACCTGCAGCGCACCGGAATGCCTATCGAGGCAAAGTATGCTGGCAAGTATGCACGTCCCGCTGCACACATGGACACTGAGGTAATGGTGCACCCATCAGCAGTTTCGCCCGACCGTCCTGCAGGAACCGTCATCTCATCACCTTGCGGATGGTATGATGCCGGCGACTTCAATAAGTACATTGTCAATTCGGGCTTCACCATCGGTGTGCTTCTCGAAGCTTACGAGATAAACAAACCGTACTTCGACGCCATGAAGCTTAACATCCCTAACGACACCAAGGTGCCTGACTTCCTTGATGAAGTGATGTACAACCTCAAATGGATGCTGACCATGCAGGACCCTTACGACGGCGGCGTCTATCACAAACTGACAACGCCAAACTTTGAGGGCTTCGTCATGCCGCTGGAGTGTCATCAGCAGCGTTATGTGGTTCAGAAGAGTACACAGGCAGCACTTGACTTCTCTGCTACCATGGCTTTGGCAGCCCGTGTTTATGGCGATTATCCTGAATACAGCGACTTCTGCAAGCAGGCCGTAGCTGCCGCAGAGCGTGCCTATGCATGGGCTGTTCGCAACCCGACAAAGATATACGACCAGAACGGTAACAACGAACACTTCGAACCAAAGGTATTCACAGGTATGTATGATGACAAGGAACCAGCCGACGAGTTCTGCTGGGCTGCCACCGAGCTGTATCTCACCACAAAGGAGAATGCATACCTGCAGCAGGCCAAGTCGTTCGCACCCGAGACATTCACACTCCCGACATGGGGCGACGTAAGTGCTCTTGGCAATCTTGAGCTTGTCAACCAGGAACTCCTGGGCAATGACGAGGTGAAGAAGTTCCCGCTGCCTACCATCAAGCTTGCCCTCAAGACTCTTGCCGACGATATGATGGCATCGCTGCCGACATCATGCTACAACTGCGTGCATGGTAACAAGGCGTCTGACTTCATCTGGGGCTCTAACTCAGAGATGTGTCTCGGCCGCGGACTTATACTCATCTATGCCTATAAGCTGACAGGTGACAAGAAATATCTTAATGCCGCACTCGGCATGGCAGACTATATCCTCGGACGCAATGCTACGGGATATTGCTTCGTAACAGGATTCGGTACGAAGCCTGTCATGCATCCGCATCAGCGCCTCTCGGCAGCTGATGGCATTGACGAGCCACTGCCTGGCTTCCTCTCTGGTGGCCCTAACAGTGGCAAGCAGGACAGCGCGACATGCAACTCTTATACATCTGACATCCCTGACGAGTGCTACACCGACGACACCAACAGCTATGCGTCAAACGAGATTGCCATCAACTGGAACGCATACCTCGTGGCCGTGATGTCGATGCTTGATGCCGAGCTGAAGTAAGTTAGCGTGACAATGACGTCTGCAGTTGCTTTGCCTGGAGCGTGAGACAAAACCCAAGGGGTGTAGGTGGGCACGTTCTTTAATACATTCTTGTCCGATATCGGACAATTTACCCTGCAAATACACGCTTAACCCCATACAAAAAGCGGCGAAACAAAGGTTTCGTCGCTTTTTATTTCGTATTTCCACCGCTTTTATTTTGTATTTCCAGCTTTTCTTCGTAACTTTGCACGGAATTCCGACATCTGCATCGTATGGAGATACTCTTACATTACTGCTGGAAGCACAGGCTGCTGCCACTCGGTGAGCTTCGTACCACCGAGGGACACGTCGTGGAGGTTATAGACCCCGGACTGCTCAACCACGACGCCGGCCCCGACTTCTTCAATGCCAAGATACGCATCGACGGCATTGAGTGGGCGGGCAATGTTGAGATTCACGACCATTCGCGTGACTGGTACCGTCATGGCCACGAGACAGATGCCGCGTACAACAACGTCATACTGCATGTAGTGGCTGATGCCGACACCGACGATGTCCGCACTGCCGAAGGAAAGCGGCTGCCGCAGTTCGTCATATCTGTTCCGGAGCGCGTGAAGCAGAACTACGAGGAGCTGCTGAGTACCGACTCGTACCCGCCGTGCTATCGTATTATCCCTGAGCTGAAGCCATTGTTCGTCCATTCGTGGATGGCGGCACTGCAGACAGAGCGCCTCCAGCAGAAAACGGAGGAGGTGAACACACGCCTCGAGCAACTCAACGGCGACTGGGAACATGCGTACTTCGTGACGCTGGCACGCAGCATAGGATTCGGTTCAAACAGCGACATCCTTGAGATGTGGGCGCGCAACCTCCCGCTTCAGGCCGTGGCTCACCATCGCGACGACATCTTTCAGGTCGAAGCAATGTTCTACGGACAGGCTGGTATGCTCAATGTCGCTGCCGTGCGTGAGCGAATGAAACTTGAGACGGCTGCCGATGACTACTTCCAGCGTCTCAGCAACGAGTATGAATACCTCAGCCACAAGTTCCGGCTCAATGGAAACAGCACTGCGACAGCCGGTGCGTACCCGTGGAAATTCATGCGCATGAGGCCGCAGAACTATCCGCACATACGCATAGCACAGCTGGCACGGCTGTATCACGAAGGCAGGACATCGCTCATGCAGCTTGTCGAATGCGACTCCGTCGATAAGATACGACGCCTGTTGCGGTGTGGGGTGTCGCCGTATTGGGAGGATCATTACACCTTCGGACACGACAGCACGCACAATACTAAGCAGCTGTCAAAATCGAGTCTTGATGTACTTATCATCAACTGTGCCATACCGATGATATTTGCATACGGACGCAGTGCGGCAAAGGAATCACTCTGCGAGCGGGCCTTCGACCTGCTCGACGAACTGAAGGCCGAGAACAACAACATCACTCGCATGTGGCAGGAGGTCGGGCTGCAGGTAAAGACGGCAGGCGACTCGCAGGCGCTCATACAACTCAAGAAACGCTACTGCGACCGCAAAGACTGCCTCCGCTGCCGCATAGGATATGAATATCTAAGAGTAAAATAAAGGCGATAATATACATAAAGACTTCAGCAAGGGCTTAGCCCTAATGATTCTCTTAGCCCTAATGATTTTTACCCTAATGATTTCTTAGCCCTAATGATTTATAATATTTTATTTGTGATTTAAGTTTACAACTTTCAAATTGCAACTAAATTGTGTTAACTCATAATTCTATCGTCACTTAATACCAAAATAAAGCATATTTCATCCTGATAGGTACGCACCCAGGATATAACGCAAGAAACAAGACAAAAACGAATAATGCAAGAAACAAGACAAAACCGCATCTCACGACTCCTGCAGAAGGAGCTGAGCCTCATATTCCAATCACAGACACGCATGATGCATGGCGTCATGGTTAGTGTTACACGCGTAAAGATAAGCCCCGACCTAAGCATCTGTACTGCTTATCTAAGCATCTTCCCGTCGGAGAAGGCTGAGGAACTGCTGAAGAACGTAACAGCTAATCAGGCCACAATACGCTATGACCTCGGACAGCGTGTGCGCAATCAGCTGCGCATAATCCCTGAGCTGCGCTTCTTCATCGACGACTCGCTCGATTACATCGATCATATCGATGAGTTGCTCAAGAAGTAATACATCTCCCCGGTTGCATTTACACCCTGCCTGGCAAAGCTGCGCCTTCACTAATAGAAGTGGTCTAAATAATAATCGCATTTAATAATTACCTCCTCAAGCAGACAATGGTAATAAACATCCTTCCCTTTGGGTTCCGAGCTTCGCTCGCTTGAGCACCTTGGAAAGATAAACACCGAGCGAAAAAGGCTTGGTTAGGCTTATGTCTTTATCCTTCACTATAGCACGGCGATACCTCTTTGCTAAGAAGAGCACCAACGCCATTAACATCATCTCCGGCATTTCGGTCATCGGAGTCGTAGTAGCTACTATGGCTCTCATCATTGTGCTGTCTGTCTTCAACGGCTTCCACGATCTTGTGGCGTCGTTCCTGACGGCCTTTGACCCGCAGATAGAGATAACGCCGGCAAAGGGAAAGTCGGCTCCTGCCGACGATGCCTTGCTCCTTCAAGTCAAGAACCTGCCACAGATAGACGTCTCGACAGAGTGTGTTGAGGATCAGGCGCTTGCCGTCTATGGTGACCATCAGAAGATGGTGCGCATAAAAGGTGTGGAGGATAACTACCAGTATCTCACCAACATAAAGTCCATTCTGCTGGGCGATGGCGAGTTTACGCTACATGCTGCCGACCTAGAATATGGCGTGCCAGGCATCCGCGTGGCTGCTGACCTCGGCATCGGGGCATACTGGAATGACTATCTCCGTATCTACGCACCACAGCGCGAGGGACAGCTTGACATGACAAACCCTGAGGCTGCCTTCACCGTTGACTCTCTGAGGTCAACTGGCGTGATATTCTCTGTCAAGCAATCCAAATACGACAAGCAGTACATCCTCACGTCCATAGCTTTCGCCCGCAAGCTGTTCTTCCGTCAGGGAGAGATAACCAGCCTTTCGCTGCGCCTCAAACCAGGCAATAATATAGAGACTGTCAAGAAACAAGTGAAGCGTATTGTCGGAGACAAATACAACGTCAAGGACCGTTTTGAACAGCAGGAGGACACCTTCCGTATTATGCAGATAGAGAAGATTCTGGCCTACGTGTTCCTCACATTCATACTCGTCATTGCTTGTTTCAATATAATAGGATCGCTGTCGATGCTCATCATCGACAAGAAAGACGATGTCCTGACATTGCGACATCTTGGTGCGTCTGACTCTCTCATACAGAAGATATTCCTCATTGAAGGCTCGCTGATATCAATACTTGGTGCCATCATCGGCACAGGCCTTGGCTTGCTGCTGTGCCTGCTGCAGCAGGAACTCGGCTTGGTGAAGATGGGCTCGAGCAGCGGGTCGTTCATCGTCGATGCCTATCCGCTCAGCGTTCATTACTCTGATGTCGCCATCATTTTCTTTACCGTCATCATCATAGGTTTTGTGTCGGTGTATTACCCTGTGCGCTATCTCACTAAGCGCCTGCTGTAGATAAAGCAACAGTGTGTCATCTAACCCTTGCTGCAGCTATGTGTAAAGTTGTATTGTGGCATAACCCGAGCGCTGTCCCCTAACACTTGTCCGATATCCGGACAATTACCAAACTGCAGCAGCGCTGATGACTGCGATAAGGGCAAGCGTTGCTGCAAGCGTCAGCTCCGGCACCGCCTCATGCCTTAGTGTCGTGCGTTTCTCATGAGTGTATATATAATATAAGGTGTAAACAAGGCACGCGCTGCACAGCCCGATACATGCTCCGACAAGGATGTCGGTAGGGTAGTGGACGCCAAGATACATGCGTGAATATACCTGCATCATCATCCATGCCGTCATGCACAATGCCAACAGTTTGTTGCGAAAGCGCAACGTGAGCAATGTCAGCAGTCCTACCGTGTTTGCCGCATGTGACGACGGCATGCCATACGGGCCACCGCGATAGCCGTCGACGATATGTATTACGGCCGACAGCGGATTGTCAAGATTGGCAGGGCGCAGGCGATGAGCTAACGGACGTATGACGCTTGACGATATCTGGTCGGCAAGCAGTGTTGTTAGTGCTATTGCCACAATGAACCACATGCCACGCTTCCACCCTAACGTACGCACAACAGCATACGCCAGCGCTATGTACATCGGAATCCATGCAAACCGGTACGTAAGCATTGGCATTGCCGTGTCCCAGAAGTCATTGTAGTGGTGGTTTACCCACAGAAGTATTGTCTCGTCCATATATTTTAGGAGTTAGACGTTAGTAGTTAGGAGTGATTTGGTCGTTATTCTTGATTTCTAACTTCTAACTCCTAACTTCTAACTCCTAACTTGCATAATTTTCTGCAAAATTACTACTTTTTCTTGAGAAAGTAACGTTTTGTCAGAAAAAATCATTAATTTTGCATGCTGAAACGAAATATATATAAAAAATTCTCAAATAATTGGCCGTTATGAACAGTGTGGATTTTACAGGACTGATTATCTGCCTAATGATGTTAGGGTTGTTACTTGGCGGATTCTTTATTATGAAACATAGTGAAAAGGAAATAGATCGGAAATATGGTACTCGATGAAAACAGCTCGCTACTGTAGCTAAATGTTTTACCTCGATTGGAACATATGCCATAACAGTAGTACCTTTCGGTTTCTTTATGAGCTCTGGTGATATCTCGTTATGGACATACGTCTTTGTGTTTCTTTTGGGAATTGCATTCATTGCTTTGGGAGTCCGGTTCAGCAAGAATTCTGTAAGCAACACTGATACTTTCACAACCGACATAAAGAAAGGTATCTTCCACATAAACAACGCCACAATAGTAAATAATAATACTGCACAATAATGGAAAACAAAACATATAAACGTACCACCGTCACGGCAGCGTTGCCATACGCCAACGGTGGAGTACATATCGGACACCTTGCCGGTGTATATGTTCCGGCTGATATATACGTCCGCTATCTTCGTCTGAAGAAGAAGAACGTCATCTTCATCGGTGGCTCTGACGAGCATGGCGTGCCTGTCACCATCCGTGCCCGTAAGGAGGGCATCACCGTACAGGAGGTTGTCGATCGCTATCATAATATGATAAAGAAGTCGTTCGAGGACTTCGGCATTTCATTTGACATCTACTCTCGTACGACAAGCGACATACACAACAAGTTTGCTTCTGACTTCTTCCGCACTCTCTACGACAAGGGCGAGCTGGAGGAGATAACCGAAGAGCAGTACTGCGACGAGGTGACGGGTGAATTCCTCACCGACCGTAACATCGTTGGCACATGCCCTCGCTGTGGCGCAGAAGGCGCCTACGGCGACCAGTGTGAGAAGTGCGGTGCTACGCTTTCTCCTGACGAGCTTATTAACCCTACCAACAAGAACAACCCTGGCCACGGACTCGTAAAGCGTCCGACAAAGAACTGGTATCTGCCGCTCGGCAAGTATCAAGACTGGCTGAAGGACTGGATTCTCGAGGGACACAAGGAATGGCGTCCTAACGTCTATGGACAGTGCAAGTCTTGGCTGGACATGGATCTGCAGCCGCGTGCCATGACACGCGACCTCGACTGGGGCATTCCTGTTCCTGTCGAGGGTGCCGAGGGAAAGGTACTGTACGTTTGGTTCGATGCGCCTATCGGCTACATCTCAAACACCAAGGAGCTCTGCGACGCACAGCCTGAGCGCTGGGGCACATGGCAGCAGTGGTGGCAGGATGACGACACACGTCTCGTACACTTCATCGGCAAGGACAATATCGTGTTCCACTGCCTCATCTTCCCTGTCATGATGAAGGCTCACGGTGGTTATATCATGCCTGACAACGTACCGTCTAACGAGTTCCTCAACCTCGAGAACGACAAGATATCAACATCACGCAACTGGGCTGTATGGCTTCACGAGTATCTCGTTGACCTGCCTGGAAAGCAGGATGTGCTGCGTTATGTCCTTACCGCCAATGCTCCGCAGACAAAGGATAATAACTTCACATGGAAGGATTATCAGGAGCGTAACAACTCTGAGCTTGTCGCTATATACGGCAACTTCGTCAACCGCGCACTGCAGCTGACAAAGAAATACTTCGGCGGAAAGGTTCCGGCTTGTGGCGCGCTCACAGACGTTGAGAATGCTGCGATAGCCGAATTTAAGGACGTAAAGGAGAAAGTAGAGGCTCTCCTCGACGACTTCAAGTTCCGTGAGGCACAGGCTGAGGCCATGAACCTCGCACGCATCGGCAACCGCTACATCACCGAGTGTGAGCCGTGGAAGGTATGGAAGACCGACCCGCAGCGCGTGGAGACCATTCTCAACGTATGTCTCCAGCTCTGCGCTAATCTCGCCATCGCTTTCGAGCCGTTCCTGCCGTTCAGCAGCAAGAAACTGCGTGAGATGCTTGCCATGGAGACCTTCGAGTGGGAGACTCTCGGCTCTATGGACCTCCTCGCTGCCGGACAGCAACTCAACGAACCATCTCTCCTCTTCGAGAAGATCGAGGACAGCGTCATTGACGCTCAGCTGCAGAAGCTGGAGGATACCAAGAAGGCCAACGAGCTGGCCAACTACCAGCCGGAGCCTGTCAAGGAGAACTGTGCATTCGAGGACTTTGAGAAACTCGACATTCGTGTCGGACTCGTCACATCGTGTGAGAAGGTGAAGAAGTCAAAGAAGCTACTGAAGTTCCACATCGACGATGGCACTCCTGACGGACGCACCATCCTCAGCGGCATCGCTGCCTACTACGAGGATCCACAGGTTCTTGTCGGCAAGCAGGTTCTCTTCGTCGCCAACTTCGCAGCACGCAAGATGATGGGCGAAGAGTCACAAGGCATGATTCTCTCGGCTGTCAATTACGACGGCACACTCTCTGTCACCACGACAAGCACAGACGTCAAGCCTGGCTCGATTGTAGGATAGTTCATAGTTCATAGTTCATAGTTCACAGTTCATAGTTCACAGTTCATAGTTCTTAGTTCATAGTTCATAGTTATGCGTATATTGAGAACTCACAACTATGAAATAAGAACTAAGAACTATGAACTGAAAATCGCCCTGATAGTTAAATGGATATAACAAGGCTCTCCTAAAGCTTAGTTCCGAGTTCGATTCTCGGTCGGGGTACCAAGGCTGCACTCTCGTGCAGCCTGTATTTTGCAAGGACTCCCATATCAGCTTCTCATTTCGCGTTCCAGCCAGCTGCTTATGACACTTCTGCTTACTCCGGCCTCATTCATGCCCCAGAGGATGTCATTCATGTCGGCACCTTTCAGTGCCTTGAGCAGTTCATCCTTTGAGTATCCGGACAGATCCACGTCATCATCAATAGTGAGTGCAGATGTTATGGTATCTTTGTTCGCTGTTGCAAATTGTCTGCGCTCGCTGGCAGACAATGCGTCATACATATCTTGTATCTTCATAGTCATTAGGAATTAGAATGGTGAGTCATCTCCGGCATAGCCAGTACTATTGCCTCTACTACTGCCTCTGCCATAGTATTCTTCTTCATCGAGGAGTTCCTCCTCTTGTGCTTCGTATTCAATGGCAGCATCTTCGCTGAGAATCTCCTGCAGCTCGTCAAGGTTGTCAACCGTCGCATTAAGTATCTCGTCAGCAGTGGCCATATCGTATTCTATCAGCCACCATACAATAGTGCTTGCATAAACCTCTTGAAGGTCAGGTCGGTTAAACCCTATGTCACTCAATAGTTGCTCGCTGTTATTCTCAAGGAAATCCTGCTTCTCCCATCCTGCAAGACTGTCGTAAGCTTGTTGAAATTGTTGTATGTCCATACTGTGCACTGTTTATCTCAATGATCTGTTTACGGGTGCAAAATTACATAATTTCTATTGAATACCGTCAGGTTTTCGCTATTTTTTTACATAAGCTGCATCTATGATGCTATCTTTACCACTCGGATGCTGACCTCATAGAGCATATACAGCGGAATTGTAACGAGTATGAGTGTCATGATATCCGGCGGAGTGATGATAGCTGCAACCAAAGCAATGATGACTAACGCATGCTTACGGTAGGCACTGAGCATCTCGGCCGTGATGAATCCCATCTTGCCTAATACGAATGCGATGACAGGCAACTGAAACACCAGGCCCATCACGAGTGTCAGCGTCGTGAATGTCTCGATGTATGAGTCCAGCGTGATGGTGCTCGTCACCCTTGCCGCCACGCTGTATGTGCCGAGGAAACGGAAGGATATGGGGAAGAGGATGAAATAGCTCATCAGCACACCGATGATGAACAACGTGTAGATGGCCGTCACGACACGCACAGAGTAGCGCCGCTCATTCTCGTAGAGTGCCGGCGAGATGAACCGGAAGATTTCAAATACCACATACGGCGAGGCACCAAGCAGCCCGAGATAGCATGATGTCGTGATGTGTGTCATAAACTGGCTGCTGAGGTCGGTGGCAATAAGGTCGATATGGTATTCGTTGAAGTGGAAGTCCATGCCGCACCACTGCAGCACATGCTCTATGGTACGGTAGGTCCAGAAGTCCCACTCGCTCGGTGCGAGCAAAATATCAAATGTCGTGTCCTTGAAACAGAACACGACAACAGCAAGCACTCCGGCAACGCCGAGCACGCGGAAGAGCATCCGGCGTAGCACCTCCAGGTGCCCGCCGAATGTCATCAGTTCATTATCCTCTGCCATTTATTTCTTGTCTGCAGCCTCTGTTGCCGGTGTATCAGCAGTTGTCTCTGTTGCCTGAGCCTCTTCAGCAGCAGGTCCCTCTTTCTCGTCATCAACAGGCAATGGCTCATTCATGCCTTGCTTGAAGCTCTGCACACCTTGCCCGAGGCCTTTCATCATCTCCGGAAGTTTCTTGCCGCCAAAGAGCAGGAGGGCGAGGCCACCGACAAGCAGCAGCTCTGTCGTTCCTATGAATAATGGATGTATCATAGCTGTCTATTCTTTTGTTACGAGATAAATCTCACATGTGTCAAAGTTTATCTCCCAGTTGCCGTCAGCGACAGACTCCCACTGGTATTTCTGTCCCATACGGTCCCACCATGACTGGAACTTCGTGCCGGTCTCACCCATATCCTTCACGAGCTTCTCATAGAGAGCCTCGTTGTCGGCGGTGAGTATCATTGCCAACTCATTGAGACCGTTGCGGCGCTCAAAGAGCTGCTGTATCTCGTTCTTCTCTTCGACAGTTACCTGTCCTACAAGTTTCTTTGTCATAATCGTTATTGTTGGTTTAGTATTCGTCTTTTACGTCAAACGGATCAAGGTAGTCTATCTCCTTTATCTCATCAAACTCTGGCAAGAACGTACCATGCTTGCGGATGCTGCAGAGCAGCTCGCGGCTTGAATTTCGCTCAAGATGTGCCACCACACATTGCTCATGACTTGGAGTGTTCACCTCGAGCGTTGTGCGGCGGTTCAGCCATACGCAGCGCTTACATTGGTAGGCATCACACTTGCGGCATAACGGTGCATGGTCAAGCTTATATAGCTGAGGGTTCTTGATGTCAAGGCCATCCTTCAACGAACCTATGGCATAGCCCTTCCGACACTCGTCACCTAACGACACCTCGCTGCCATCACATGCTCCGTCATAATAGAATGCCGGGCAGACATAGAACTTGCCATCGGGAGCAAGTGTGATGTTTGTCTCGCCAGCACCACAGTTGTTCATCTCCTTGAGCATCATGCGGTCGGTGAGGATATTCAGCTGCGGAGCTTTGCCTACAACATACTGCTGCTCCAACTCTTTCGCATAATCTGCGAGCAACGCCTTGTAGGCAGTAAAGTCATCGTCCGTGAATGACTCTATGTCTGTTATGACAATATTCAGACGAGAGACTTTACCAACAATGGTCTTCACCAATGCCTTCTGAGCAAACAGGTCTGCTTTGCTGATACGAAGCACATACATCACGTCAGCAACGAACTTATACCCTATGGTCTCTTGCCAGTCATTGAACACCACGACATCGGCAGCATCAAGGGCATTGATGTCCATGCTTATGGCTGGCACGATGAGATGATGGTCGATGGTGTTCATCACCTCTTTGAACTCTGCGGGCAGTTCGTAGGCAGGCAGCACATATTGTATCATGAGGTTCTCCTTCATGCCGAAGAATATGCCAGCCTTCAGATCGTCTAACGTTATCAAGCTATGCTCTGTCTTACTGTTCTCATAGTGACAATACGATGTTGACGTATCGTCAAGCAATATAATAAGATACTGTTTCATAACGGTTAGCACAATTCTTGATAGTTAGACTTCTTGATGAACTTATGTGCATCCTCTTTGCTGATGCCCTCCATCTCAAGCTTGCGGTAGAGCTTGTTCCAATAGTAGTTATTGGCACGTACACGGGCCTTGTGCATCTTGCAGATAGCCGTGGCACGCTGATATGATGTAGGCGTTTCCGCAGCATCGTAGTTTTCGCCCTGACACCAAGCACAGCCTTGGGCTACCTCGCAGTCGATACACTCCACATTGCTCTGGTCACAACGGTTCAACGTCAAGAATGGACGAAGCTTGTTCTTGTCAATACCGTCATGAACATTACCTATAATCCATGCTTTCTTCTCACGCAGCGAATATTGAGCAAAGCGTGTACAAGGATAGAAGTTGCCGGCAGCATCAACGGCAAGCATACGGCCGGCGCCGCACCAGTTCTGATTGTTCAGGACTCTGTCTTGTGGCTTACCCATTATCTCTGAATAGAAGGAGCAGGCATAGTCCTTATAATATTCACCGTCGATGATGGCGTCAGCAAGTTGGAGGAGCTGCTCCTCGAATCGTTTGTCGTCACCTTCTTCCCACACATCCTCGAACACACAGTTGATATTCACTTCATGGATGCCGAGAGAATACAAGTGTAGGACACTCTCCATAATATAAGGTATGTCAGCACTTGATATGGTAACCTTTGTACCATTGCTCGGGAATTGTTCCTGCCACAATGGGATATTCTTCACGACAGCATCATACGAGCCGACCTCCTCCTCTGGTTTCGGGGAGAAGCCGTCCTTTGTCTTCCATACTCGATTGAGGTCATGCTTACGCTTCGTGCCATCAATGGTGATACCGATGCTTAGATGCTGTTTGTTCTTGCGAATGAACTCCTGCACCTTAGGAGAATCGTAGTTGATGCCATTGGTGGAGAAGTTAAAACGGAAGGAGTTAAACCAATGATGATTCAAGCGAAACATCTCCTTCTTCAGATAGTCACATATCTTATCAATGAGGTCTATCTCAAGGAATGGCTCTCCTCCGATAAAGTCCCATGTGACACTTTCCTCCTTAAAGTCTTCCTCGTGACCCAAAATATAGTCAATGGCAAGTTTTGCCACCTCCCAGGACATTCGCTCTTTCGAGTTCTTGCCCACGAGGTAGCAATACTTACACGCTAACTGGCAATCCTTGGTGACGATGAAGGTAATGTTTTTTGACGCGCCATCTTTCCATGATTTGTTTTTCACTATTTTACTTTCCATAGTTTATGCATGTCAAAAAAGGAACAACTGCGTCAATAAAATTCATACAGTCTCTTAGTACGGTCTCTCTATGTGCAAATTCATCACTTAGATTGTTTGACAGATATTCTTTTACGTCTTCTGTGCTTTCAGAATTTTCATAAACAGCAATCGCAACTTCATATAGGCGTGACATATCTGTTGAGTGATAGATTCCTTCAATATATTTGGGCGAATTATTAATATTGTCCAAAGCCTTAATAACAGTCTCTTTCATAAGCAGAAATGATAGGGAAATGGATTGTGAGCAATTGGTGATGCTCACAATCCAAATAACAAATGCAAATATTAATATCCACCCATACTTGTTGAATATGAACATCCACGTGAACAACCGCCAGCACAGGTACCAGAACATGTGCCAGAGCATGTGCCAGAACAAGTGCCAGAGCAACCAGAGCATCGACCTGTGCAAGAATTCGTACAATTTCCAGTACAGTAGCCTTCGCATGCCCAATTACATCCCATAGGCACTTCATCAGCAGCCTTTACAACATTAGGCATACCCGCCAATGCTACCGCAGCGACGATAGGCAATGCGCTCTTTGCAGCCTTCTTGAAGAACTCACGACGACTCTGGAGCTCTTCGTTGTTGATTTTCTTTTCCATATTATTCTAGAATTTAATGGAAAGCCTATAATCTCCAGAGTCGGCAAATAAAGTTATTGATTCCCACCATAGTACAAAAAAGAGACGTGGAGACTGTACCCGTTACTCGCTCCACCTTCTGAGGACCGTAGGAATTGCCCTTTACTGTCGAAACGAGCAACTCCTGACCCCACGCCGTACGCAGACACAATACACCTTATTATATATGTAGCATCTCACCAAAGGCGGGAACCGTTGGCGAGCGAATACAATAAGGGCTTGCATACAAATCATACCCATGGGCATCTATCGTTGCAGAGTTCCTTGACAGTAATATGAGAAGTTTCCTACGCTTTTCAGAAGGTCAGAGAACAAAGCGCGTGATAAACGCCTTTTCCATATATGGTAACCTCATGCGGCGATGCCATCACGATGGCGGAGCCTTTTCCCGATGTGCCTGCGGTGCCGACATAGACAACGCTGCACACCTTCGGCGTGAAGTTGTGTGCAAATTTACGACTTTTTCTTAATACCTACAAACTTTTTCTGATAAATTATATGATTTCGGACAAAATAAGGCATAAGCGTGGCAAAGATAAGGCATAAACTGGTCGTAACAGACATAAGATATCATATATAAATGTGATGTATTATATTTGCCGGGTTGGAAGCCCATATTTTATTATGGTGCATGTTTCGAAGTCAAAATCCTGGGTTTCCGTAACCACTTGCCGGCAGCAAGAAACGATAGCGCATACACACATTAGCATATACAACAAAGGGTGGGGACGTTTGTCTCCACCCTTTATGGTGATGTTACAAAGCGGTTTGTTATAACAAATCTTCTATGTTACAAGAGAAGAAGTCCTCCAGCGAGATGCCCTTGGTGCCAACGATGATGGCCTTTGTCGGGTGGTATTTCTCTTTGAACTTCAGTATGCCGCTGTTATATCCCCTGCGCCCGCTCTTTACCTCAATAGCGATGCATGAGTCCTCTTTCTCGATGACATAGTCAACCTCATCGTCCTTTTCACGCCAATAACTGACCTTGTATTCCTGTTCCTCGGCATGGCTGACGAGGAATGCACCGACGGCACTCTCTACCCAACGGCCCCACGCATCGCTGTCAATGCGGTCTTTCTCAAAGGTGCGACCCTTGTATGCCGTCATCAGGGCGTTGTTATACACCTGGAACTTCGGCACAGAGTTGTATTTCCTTACCTCGTCCTTGGCATATTTCTGCAGAGCCGTGAGCAAGTTGCACTGGCTGAGCAGATCTATGTATCCCGCCACCGTAGTGACATTGCCGGCATCCTGCAGCTGTCCTATCATCTTTGTCAGCGACAGTATCTCGGCGGAGTAGCCACAGCCCACCTCAAAGGTGCGTTTCATCAGTGCGGGCTTATATATATTGGATGTCATGATGACATCCTTCTCTATTGCCGGTGCTACGAGCGAGTCCTTCACGTATCTCTTCCATCGGCGCTCGTCCTTAATCATCGGCGCCGGACCAGGATAGCCTCCGAAGTATATGTACTCGTCAAGTGAGAAGCCGAAGGCGTCGCGCATCTCGGCGTAATCCCAATGGCACATGCGTATCAGTTCAAAACGACCGGCAAGTGACTCTGTCAGTCCCTTACGTATCATCAGACGCGAACTGCCCAGCAGCACCACCTTCATGTTGACACCGTGAAGCGTATCGGCGTCCCATTCGGCCTTCACCACCTCGCTCCAGTTCTTTATTTTCTGTATCTCGTCTATCACCAGCAGATGCTCCGTTTCCTTGCGTATGGACATCATAGCCCTTGCCGATTCCCATACGCTTGATACCCATGCCGAGTCGTTCTCGTCAATGCCATCAGCATTCTCCATGCTGTATGGTATGGTAATGTCTCTCAGCACCTGGCTGACAAGTGTCGACTTACCGACCTGCCGAGGCCCCATAATAACCTGCAAGAACTTGCGAGGCTCCTCAATACGCTCTTTCAGTACCTTGTATTGACTACGGATATATTCTGTCATAATGTTCAATTCTTGTCAGATAAATGTTCAATTCTTAGAGTAGAAATGTTCAATTCTACGTGCAAAGATATATATATTCTTTCAAACAACCAAACAAATCTGCAAGATTTTATTGAATTTTATTACTGATCATCGCATAAAAAACATGTAGTAATGTCGTGAATTATGTTATTTGCAATACTGTGAAAGGAATTTAACTTCCTTACTTGCTATTTATTTCATTCGTACAGGTACGAACTTTTTTCTACACCGCCAAATTTTATGTGTAGAAAATATGAATTCCGTTATGTCAAATGTTTTACATTGTTTTTTTGTTACACAAGGTAAAAGAGGGTGTCAGTAAACACAACTCCGGCGGAGATGTAACGTGTACATCCCCGCCGGAGAATATGTATATAATCAGCGTACTGCTGTTGTTGCTATTCGCCAGATTTGTCTATTTTTGACTGACTGACGACATTGATGGTGAACTCTTGCTTGCCGATTGTATAATCAGTGAAAGCAACCGTCACTGTGTATGAACCTGTCTCAGTAATGGAATCTTTACCGGTTTTACCATCCGAGATGGATATTACATAATGAGTATCCTTAGTAAGTGTCGTATTACCGTCCTTGACAACGATATCGTCTAAGAATTCATTATTCCATACCTGAGCAAGAGTAAATGTCTGACCATTAGTTATTCCTGTTATAGTTGCTGTTGAGAGATCATGGCTATAAACCTTGAAGGTTATAGACTGGCTTTCAATGTTACCACTGCCGCTTATGCCTTCAATCTTCAGTGTGTACTTGCCAGGATCAAGAGTCGCCTTTGTATCGATATTGTTGCCAAGCGAGTTCTTCAGGCTCATTGTATAGTCAGTGCCCTCAGTAAGAACCGTTCCGTTAGATGCTGTCACTTTTACAGTAGTCATGTCAAGGTTGTCTTTATACTCACCGCCGTTAGCAACTCCGAGGAACTTAGCTTCAGAGAGGTCATATCCTATTATATTGAAAGTCATTGTCTGTTTACCTGTGCAACCATTAATACCGTTAAAGGTGATAGTGTAGGTGCCCTTGTCTCCTACCGGTGAAACAACTGTCTCGTTATTACTGTTTGTGATTACGACAGAATAGTGCATGCCCTCGAACAATGTCACGTCACCGCTCTTTATCGTAAAGCTTGGAACTTCGTATGGTGCTTGAATGTTCAAACCATCTGGGAAAAGTCTCGATGGTGTAATATCAGCAGCGCTGATATCGTATGCCTTCACCTGTACGGCACGTACGCTACCACCGTATGAGCGATCCTCTGACGAGATATAGGCAGGGTCGCCACCTCCATCGAATTCCAGACATACAGCACCCTTTGGCGGATTGGCACCTTTACCACCGAGGTCGCTGTGAATGTCCTTTGTTGTAAAAGTGCTTGACCAATAGATTCCACTGCCACAGTCTCTATTGCATTCGCCCCAATGCATTCCTGCAGCAGGGAGGAAGATGTACTTGGATTCATCAGACTTGTTTGCTACCTTGTATCCGTCAATGCCGTTGACGCTTGTCCATGTCCAGTTACAATTGCTATACAGCTCCTTGTAAGCCTCGTATGATGGCATTATCCAGCTGTCGCCCCAGTTTGCAGTGGCAGCATCGTCGGCAGCCTCAAGGAAGAACTTGCCGTCTGGTGTGCCCCATCCTTTTCCTGATACATACTTGGTGAAGGTTCCTGATGTAAGGCCACTGTCTTCACAAATATATCCAGCATCCAACCACTTATATAGACACCAGTCGTCGTTCTCTTTGTCATTATATATTCTCTTGTGCTCAACTTCGCCCCAAGAGAAGTCGCAGCCGTAGTCCTCAGGTGCGTTGGCGCCTACGTTGTATGTAGCCCACAGCGTTCCTGAAGGCAAGCCGAGGTCAACGTATGATGGCTCGGTGTAGTCGTAGTACTTGCTCTCGGTGGTGTTGATGCGCTGCAGTTTGCCTTGATAGATAATCTGCTGGTCGTGTGCCGTGTACTTCTTTACACCATTATCGCCATCCTTCTGGAGTGTGAAGGTGTAGCACTGGTAAGTACTGTAGTTATCAACCTCGCCAAAGACGAATGCTACGCCGTCGTCGTTAGAGATGCCTGTTACGGCGGTGCCGACAGTGCCGTATGTTGCTGTTATGCCGTCGGCAGCTACTGTGAAGCCGGTTACAGGCTTGAGATGGTCGCACGACAGGGTGTACTTATCTGCGTCGGTGGAGAGCCCGTCGCCCTTTACGATGGTGGCAACCTTTGTCAGATATACCCAGTCTTTGATTTCTCCGCCCAGTGTTTTTGTGTCGCTGTTGTAGGTATAGTCTATGCCCTTTGTGGCCACCATTATGTCGCCTTTATATATAGCCTTCAGCGTACCTGAGGCATTTGGAGTGCAGCTTGTTGTCGTTGCCGACTCGTCGGTGACCCATTTCGTATTTGCCTTGTCATACTTGATAACGATGTTCGGGTTGGCATGTGTTGCCGATGTGTTGCCGTCAAGCCACAGCATTACCTGGTCGCCATCGTTCCATGCCGTCTTGACAGCAGCCTTCTGTACTCCGGTCTTGCTGCTGGCAACAGCGTCGTAGTTGCCTACGGTGAAGTCGACGTTTATAGCGTCTGCCGACTTGCAGAATGCTACGGAGTCAACCTCTGAGTTGGTATATTCCTTTACCAGCTGCCCGTCCTTATACAGACGTGCGCTTGTCTTGTCGTCGCTGAAGGTCACCTTGCTTACTTTGCCTTCAGGGAAAGTTGCTATCTCGGTGTGTCCCTTGTATAGCTTTACTGACTGCGCGCTCATAGCAACAGAGAAGAGTGCGGCGCAGCAGAGTGTAAATATCTTTTTCATTTGTTGGTGTGCGGTTAAGGTTGGTTGGTATGTCCGGAGGCTCCGGCAGTTCCGGAGGTTCCGGCGTTTCCGGTGTTTCCGGTGATGCCGGCAGTTCCGGAGGTTCCGGTGTTTCTGGAGTTTCCGGTTGTTTACTTTATTCTCTGGCCGGCGCTGTTGTATTTGTTGCCGTCCTTATCTACGATGATGAGCTGTCCGCCCTGTATGTATTTGCCCACGCGTGTCACGGTGCCGTTATTGATGCCGTTGATGCCTGTGGTGTCATACTCGCCGTAAACGATAGAGAGCGTCTGGTCGCCTTCAAGCTTCACCGTTGCCACGGCTTTGCCGTTGACGGTAAGGATGGCGTTAGTGCCCTGATAAGTCACCTCAGGAGTCTCGCTGAGCAGATAAGCCGTTGTGCCACCATTGGCATAAGCAATGATGCCGTTATGTGTCTCTGCCATTGCTGCTGTTGCCATCAGTGCGACGCAGCAAAGTGTAAATATCTTCTTCATAATTGTCTGTTGTTTTCAGGTTAATTACCAGTCAGGAAGATTCTCCTCAAGGCTTGGAGTCTCAACTGTCAAATCTGTTGTTATTGTGCTTCCACTCAGGATAGCGGAGTGCTCAAGAGTGACGACTCTGAAGTCTGGCGCCATATATTGCCGCCCAGCATTGAGTGCCCCATTGTTCAGCGGGGCGTTCATGCCTTCAGTGAAGGTAGTGGTTGGAGTAAATGTTCTGTTCATAGTGTTATGTAAATTGAATTATTTCCGTCGGGTATAGTTGGCGTTTTGTTATACAAAAAAAGTATGTTGGCGAAACATGCAAAATGCGCCGTCAACTACTAATGTGCTAAACTGAAGGTGGGTTCTATTAATTCCCACCGATAAAATCAACTGCTTATGGGCTAATATCGTTTTGTCATCTTTTGGCTTATTTTCGGCTCAAACTGCCAATTCTTTCAGTCGTTATGCCCGCATAACTCCATCAAGAAGTTGACACTTTGCCCTCGAAAATAACCTCAAAATCTGCCAAAGCGAATTAATAGAACCCCACCTAAATTGTGAAATGATGTAGTAATATTGGGCACAAAGGTACTAAAAATCCTTTAAATACCCCCCCCCTAAAAGGTTAAATAACATTAACGGGCGGACATTCTCTTGATTATTCGGCAATTTCTTGCTGTTTGTTTGCACTTCAAGACCTTCAGAATGAGGCATCATGCGTGACCATCTTGTTTCCCCGAAAGTACTGCATGACGGTGCCAGAGAATACTTGTTGTGCCGTAAGAAGCACAGCGTCAAACAGTAAAGACTGAGTAATTACATTGCAATTACTCAGTCTTTATAATGTAATTACTCAGTCTTTGCTGCGTAATTACTCAGTCTTTATATTATAAGAATGATTTCTTAGCACTGCCAGATGTAGCAGATGAAATCGTCAGAGGCAATGGATGAAATTGTCAGATGTAGCAGATGAAATCGTCAGAGGTGTTGTGTGAAATCGTCAGAGGCATTGGATTAAGTAGTGTAACAATCCATGCTGGATTATTCACTGAAACTTCGTCCCCTTTTTTTGTCAAGAATTATAGAATTAAAGAAGCCAGATTGGAATGAATAAGAAAGG
>R03__coassemble_397_pt1 | contig 25861 bp, 22 predicted proteins | sample R03__metabat2_low_PE_024 | metagenome-assembled genome bin R03 | reverse complement strand
TTAAACTCCTAACTCATAAATAAAACGACTCCTAACTCCTAACTCCTAACTAAACGGACTCCTAACTCCTAACTCCTAACTCCTAACTAAAACGACTCCTAACTAAAAAGTGCCCCTTAGCTCGATAAAGAAAAAGAAAAATATATACACATGAACAAGATATTCACAAAAGAGGTGCGCATAGCACTCGTAGCCATCATCGGCATCCTCGTGCTCTTTGCAGGCATGAACTTCCTCAAGGGCATCATCGTATTGAACGACGACAACTCGTACAAAGTAAAGATGAAGGACATCTGCGGACTCTCCGTCTCCAGCCCTATCTATGCCGACGGATATAAGGTCGGCGTCGTACGTGACATCGACTATGACTACGACGGCTCACAGGGCGGCATCGTCGTCAGCGTTGATGTCGATAACGACATGCGCATACCAAAGGGAACGACAGCCGAGGTATCGTCAGACCTCATGGGCAACGTGAAGATGATTCTGCTGCTGGCTAACAACCCTCGCGAACGCATAGAGCCGGGAGACACCATAAAGGGTAACACCGCCGTTGGCCTTATGGATAAGGTGGGCGCTATGATGCCATATATCGAGCAGATGCTTCCGAAGGTTGACTCTATCCTCACCAGCGTGAATAACCTCCTTGCCGACCCTTCACTTGCTGCTATTCTGCATAACGCTGAAGCAACAACGGCAAATCTGAAGACGACAACGGCTCAGCTGAACCAGCTTATGGGCGAAATGAACAAGCAGGTGCCAGGAATACTGACCAAGGCCGACAAGACCATGGCTAACACCGAGACGCTGACCACAAACCTTGCAAAGGTTGACGTAGAAGGCACCATGGCCAATGTCAACGCAACGCTGCAGAACTGCAAGGAGCTGACAGACAAACTGAACTCTAACGAGGGCACAATAGGCAAGTTCCTCAACGACCCGTCGGTATATAACAACCTCAACTCTACAATGAGCCATGCCGACTCGCTGATGATTGACTTCAAGGCTCACCCAGGACGATATATACACTTCTCGGTATTCGGTAAGAAGCAAAAATAAATCACGCAAAGCGTGAAGTTAAAGAATTAAAAAGTTAAAGAGTGAAAGACTTCATCTTGCTTTTCAAGAAATAGATATTGAAAAGTAATGAAGAATTAAAACGTTAAAGACTTCAATTTGTTTTTCAAGAAATACGCATTGAAAAGTAATGAAGCATTAAAAAGTTAAAGACTTCATCTTGCTTTTCAAGAAATACGCATTGAAAAGCAATGAAGTGAAAAGTGAGGCTCGCACATTGTGGGTTTCGCAAGGAATGAAACGCGAAACCCTGACAACACTAACCCAAAGGGCCTAACTTATGTGCAAACGAATCAGGTAAAAATGGCCGAATACCAACAGCTATGGGATAATGCGCTCCAGACAATTCATGCCGAACTGTCTGCAGCAGGACGTGAGAACGAGTTCGACGACTGGTTCAGACCGCTTGTGTTTGAATCTTTCAGCGACAACTCGCTACTCATACAGGTGCCAAGTGCATACCATAGCGACTACCTCGACAAGCACTACGTGCGCCTGATGGCAAAGACGCTGATTCCGCTCTTCGGCAAGAATATACAGCTTAACTACCGTGTCCTGATAGACAAGCAGAACAACCAGACCGTCGTCACTGAAGCCACTGAGATGGTTAAGGAACGCGGAAGCAGCCGTCAGCCGAAACTGCCACCTATCGACCCACAACTTGACAACCAACTTACATTCCGCAACTATATCGAGGGCGACTCAAACAAGCTGTCGCGATCAGTAGGCATAAGCATAGCCGAACATCCACGAAGCACCAAGTTCAACCCTATGTTCATATATGGCGCATCAGGCGTCGGCAAGACTCACCTCATCAACGCCATCGGCATGCGTGCAAAGGAGATATACCCTAACCTGCGTGTGCTGTATGTCTCGGCACGTATCTTCCAGCAGCAATTCACAACGGCTGTGACATCAAACAACGTCAACGACTTCATAGCCTTCTATCAGTCGCTCGATATGCTCATCGTTGATGATATACAGGAATGGGCAACGGCAGAAGCAACGCAGAAGACATTCTTCCACATCTTCGACGACCTCTTCCGTCACGGAAAGCGCATAATTCTTGCTTCAGACAGATCACCGGCACAGCTGCGAGGAATGCACGAGCGCCTCATAACACGCTTTGCATGTGGTGTGACGACAGAGGTGGAACGTCCTGATACAAAGCTGTGTATGGACATTCTGCGTAGTAAGATAAAGCGTGACGGACTGTCAGAAACAGTCCCTGAGGATGTCATAATATACATAGCCGAGACTGTCAATGGTAGCGTCCGTGACCTTCAGGGTGTCGTCAACTCGCTGATGGTGTATAGCATCATGGACAATACCGACATTGACCTGCGTCTGGCAGAGAAGATTGTGAAACGTGTCGTACGCGTCTCCGACGAACCTCTCAGCCTCGACGTCATAACTGATGTGGTATGCGAAAATCTCAGTACGACACCACAGGACATCAACGGCAAGAGCCGCAAGAAGGAGATTGTTCAGGCTCGGCAGATAGTAATGTTCCTTGCTCAGAAGCTTACGCACATGCCAGCCTCGCGCATTGGTCGTCTGATAGGTGGCCGTGACCACTCTACGGTCCTGCACAGTTGTAAGAAGATTGAGAAGGAAATAAAGAAGAACCATGACCTCGCACAGCTTGTAGCAACAATAGAAAAAGAAATAAATAAAGCTGCGCGTGAAGCGAAGAATAGTTAGGAGTGAGGAGTTAGGAGTGAGGAGTCCGTTTAGTTAGGAATTAGGAGTTAGGAGTCGTTTTAGTTAGGAGTTAGGAGTTAGGAGTTAGGAGTTAGGAGTTGTAGCCGGAAGGCATTATTCACTATTCACTATTCACTATTCACTAAACGTCACTCCGGAAGGCATTTTCCATTTTTCATTCTCCATTTTACATTTAGAAGATTTTCCATTTAGAAACGACTCCTAACTCCTAACTCCTAACTATTTAATACTTCAAGCTATTGCGATAGTCATGAGGAGTAAAACCAATGTTCTTCTTGAATAATCTGATGAAATACGAGACGTTGCTAATGCCTACTTCATGCGCAACATCACGCACACTCATCTCCGTCGTCAAAAGCAAACCCTGAGCATATTGTATCTTCTGACGTATTACCCATTGCATAGGCGAAATACCGAAAGCCTTGCAGAAAAGACGCTGCAAATGTGATGCCGCAACACATGCTATATCGGACATCTGACTGAGCGTGAATGATTTACGACGATTATCACGAACATACTGACACACCTTAAGCACACGTTCGTCGGTATCGTCGGTAAGCTTGTGTGAGTGCTTCATGAAGTAAGAAGCAATAATCCACACAAGGCCTTGTAGCTGCATCTTCTCATAACGCTCCATCTCCTTATAACGACGTGCATAATCACGATAGACGGGGTGACGATTGAAGTCATCAGCACTGCTGTAAGGCAAAGAGAGCTGTGGATAGAGATTGCAGAAATTTGTAAAAAGGAGGTCGATGGCTTCGTTGGCCTTTACCTCATAAGGGAAAGAGTAAATATCGAAGAAACCTGTCTGTTCTCCGTATCGTTCGTAAACAAACATGTAGTAAAACTCAAATCCTGGCTCGCAGATATAACTGTGAGGCATGAAACTTGGCACGAGATACATGTGCCCCGGCTGCAACTGAAGATCACGGTCGGGAAGATGAAGCGTCGCTTTGCCTTGCTTGATATAATAAAGACGAGCGAAAGGTGACGAGATGTCTGTACCGCCCCATCTGTGCTGCGTGCGTGCATACCCTACATTCAGGACATTTATGTTAACGAGTTCAAGTGTTACTTTCATGTATGTCAACAAACATAAAAGCCTACCTCAAGAGCTACTTGAGGCAGGCTTTTTGGGTTTTATTTGGGTGAACATTTAGAGTCTTCATACGTGCAACTCAGTAATTCACTCTGATATTTACGGATTAATTACTTGTTAACCTGGAACTTTGTGCAACCGTCAGCGAAGTAAGCGTTAATCTGGTTAGCAGCAGCAATTCCGGCATTTGTATTTGCCTCTGCTGTCTGAGCGCCCATCTTCTTAGGTGTAGCGAAGTAACGTCCCTCGAACTTCTGGAAGTCGGCATCAGCATCAGGCTTGATGTCAGCAATATACTTCAGATCCTGACGCTCGTCCATGAGCTTGAGGAGTCCTGCCTCGTCAATAACCTCCTTACGAGCAGTATTGATGAGGATAGCGCCCTTCTTCATTGTCGAGCAGAGATCGTAGTTGATAGACTGCTTTGTCTCTGCTGTTGCAGGGATATGGAGCGATACGATGTCAGCCTCCTTGAAGAGGTCGGCCTGTGATGCACATGCCTTTACGCCAGCAGCCTCGATAGCCTCAGCAGGGCAGTAAGCATCGTATGCTATGACGTTCATACCGAAGCCCTTAGCTATGCGTGCTACGTTACGTCCTACGTTTCCGAAGGCGAGAATACCAAGAGTCTTGCCCATGAGCTCAGAGCCAGCCTTGCCGTTGTAGAAGTTACGAACAGCGAAGACGAGGAGTCCGAGGACGAGCTCTGCTACAGCATTAGCATTCTGTCCTGGAGTATTCTCAACGACGATGTTGTGTGCTGTAGCTGCAGCAAGGTCAACATTATCGTAGCCAGCACCGGCACGAACAACAATCTTCAGATTCTTGGCAGCATCCATCACCTCGCCGTCGATTTTGTCAGAGCGAATGATGATAGCGTCAACGTCAGCGACAGCAGCGAGGAGCTGTGCCTTCTCTGTATATTTCTCAAGGAGCACAAGCTCATTGCCAGCGCCCTCAATAGCCTCACGGATGCCAGCGACAGCGGCTGGAGCGAAAGGCTTTTCTGTTGCGATTAAAACTTTCATAAATATTAGTTAGGAGTGAGGAGTTAGGAATTAGGAGTCTTAACCCCTCACTTCTTATTGTTTTGAATTTTTTCTCTTGTTGTTTTTGTTATCGAACTTAAGAGTTTTATCAATTCTATACAATCAGAATATATAGAATTGTATTGTTCGTCATTGATATAATTGCTTTCATGCAAAAGTTCAAGCCAATACTTTGTCTCACAACTTTCCTTAAAAGAAATATATATCTTTGCATAAAAGTCATTAATACTTATACCAGCCAAAGCCTCAGCGATATTTGCTCCGATACTTGTGCCACACCTCAGAATTTGCTTTGACATCACAAACTCTTTTTGCTCATCACACAAATATTTATACAAGTTAATGATTCTTAGAGCAAACGCTTTACTTTTGGATGCTACGAGCGAATCCTGATACATATATAGATGACTCCTAACTCCTAATTCCTAACTCCTAATTAATGAGCTGCTTCAAACTCCTTCATGCAGGCAACGAGAGCATTTACGCCTTCAATAGTCTGTGCGTTGTAGCAAGAAGCGCGGAATCCACCTACTGAACGGTGACCCTTGACACCTACCATGCCACGCTCGTTGATAGCGAAGTCGAGGAATTCCTTCTCAAGTTCCTTGTACTCGTCGTTCATGACGAAGCAGATGTTCATGAGTGAACGGTCCTCTTCGGCTGCTGTACCACGGAACAGCTTGTTGCGGTCAATCTCGCCGTAAACGATATCAGCACGCTGATGAGCAAGCTTGTCCATAGCCTCTACACCACCATTCTTCTTGATCCAGCGGAGATTCTCGAGAGCGCAGTAGATAGGCACTACAGGAGGAGTGTTGAACATAGAGCCCTTCTCGGTGTGTGTGCGGTAGTCGAGCATAGTAGGAATGACGCGGTCAACCTTGCCGAGAGCATCTTCCTTGATGATAGCTATTGTTACACCAGCCATAGAGAGGTTCTTCTGTGCGCCGGCATAAATCATGTTGTACTTTGCAACATCGATAGGACGTGAGAAGATATCAGAAGACATATCGCAAATCATTGGTACATTGACGTCAAGGTCCTTGCGGATTTCTGTACCGTAGATTGTATTGTTAGAAGTAACATGCAGATAGTCAGCGTCGTCTGGGCATGTCCAGTCCTTAGGGATGAATGTGTAGTTAGCATCAGCAGATGATGCTACCTCAACAACCTCGCCGAAGAGCTTTGCTTCCTTCATGGCCTTCTTTGCCCATACACCTGTGTTGAGGTAAGCAGCCTTCTTGTTAAGGAAGTTATAAGGCACCATGCAGAACTCGAGCGATGCGCCACCGCCAACGAAGATTGTCTTGTAGCCGTCAGGAACCTGAAGGAGTTCCTTTACGAGAGCCTCTGCCTCATCAACAACTGGCTGGAAATCCTTTGCGCGGTGTGAGATTTCCATAAGTGAAAGACCTGAACCATTGAAGTCCAGACACTGAGCTGCAGTATTCTCAATGACCTCGCGAGGAAGCATTGAAGGACCTGCATTGAAATTGTACTTCTTCATCTTGATTTTATTGTTTGTTTAATGTATTATCCTTGAAAAATAACGTTCGTTTCCTGTTATGGTGGGAATTAATAGAATTCACCTTGTATGATAGCCTTTCCTATCTTTGTTAAATTGTTGTTATACTGCTTTTGTTGTAAAATCGTCGCAAAATTACACATTTTCCTTGAAATGTGCAAATTTTTCTGTAGTTTTTCTTTACATTTAGTTATATTTATTGGATTTCATCAACTTATCTATCTCTTCAAACTCGTCACCGCGGTTCAGATTGAGGTAGATAGAGTAAAGCAGCGGAGCCCATTTATGCATAGCTTTTGACCGTAGCTGCCGGTACTTTTCGATATACGGACACGCCTTTTCGTAAAGCGAATTTACCTCCTGACGCTTCTGTCGCGACTCCCTACCCTTCTTCTCGCGCTCTAAAGCTTTGTTGAAGTATGCTGAGCCTACATTCATATATGCCTCTGCAAGTTTGTCGTTATTGTGAATTAATGAGTCTCCAAGCACGATACAGTCATCATATTCGCCCGCACTAAGCTGTATCGTGTTCTTTGCGAGACGATAGAACATATTGCCAGGCTCACGCTCAATAGCGGTATTCACTATCACGCGAACTGTATCAAGCTGATTGTGAGACGAATAGTAATCTACAAGGCGTGGAAAGAAGAAGGGGAACTCAGAATGCTTGTCAAACCCTTCACGCAGATAGCCAATGGCCTTGGCTGTATCTCCATGTTCTATGTAGTTCTGGTACAGCATAGCAAGCACCTGCCCTGCTCTTTCCTCATACTGTTGTGCCATAGCCTGATGTTTCGCAATGCCTGCACTGTCTCTCTCATGTCGTGCTGAGAGGAGTGCCCAATAAGACGCCTGATAACGAAGCGAGTCAGTATTTGCATAGTCAAAGCTCTCGAAAAGAGGATGGTTGATACAATCAATATATGTATCCATACAAGAGTATGCATCCTTGTACTTACGGTTACGAATGAAGTAAAGTCCTCCGTTGAAAAGATTCGGACGGAACATGCTGAGATATTCTGCATTACGCTTACGAAGACGCAGTTTGACATTACCCTTACTATCGGGTTGTGCCTCTACTGAGTCAAGAGTCTCGTAGGCGAGGAACATCTTACGGAGTGTGGGAAATATCGATGCTGTATCTTCAAGTTGTTTCAGATAGAGCTTCTCGTTTGCATTCTCGTATTGCTTGCTGGCTATATCGGCCAGCAGAATATAATTATCAAGTCTGCTGCTCTGCTCAGGCATAGCAATTACAGTCCTCATTAAGGAGTCAGCCTTATCGAGGTCTGTATTCTTCTTGAGGTATGTCTTAGCCTCAGATATTTGCTTCTTCTGTGCTGGCAAATGCATGCATACAAATGCGGCCAGTAATATGATAACAATCTTTTTCACCTTTTTAAATAAGGGGCGGTTATTCCTTTATTCTGCAAAGATACTGAATATAAATGAAGAATAACGAACGTAGGTTGAAGAATTTAGCTTATTTAACTATTTGAGGTTTGCCAAATTATACCTGAGCAGTTACTGATGGCGGTTTTACTTGTTAATAAACATTAATAATAAACATTTTTCGGGTGAAAGATAACGATTATGTCAGAAAATATTAGTACCTTTGCACCCGCAAAAGAGAAACCGTCGGGGTTTTCCCTCCAATACAAGGTGAGTTGGATGAGCGGTTTAGTCTCTGGTCTGCAAAACCAGCTAGAGCGGTTCGACTCCGCTACTCACCTCAAGGAAAGAGTTCTCGATTCATCGGGAACTCTTTTTTCATTTACACACCATCCCCTTACACTCTACACCCTACACTCTACACCCTACACCCTACACTCTACTCTCTACACTCTACACTCTACACTCTACACTCTAAACACAATAATGACACTCTTCCTTACGAGCAGCCCGACACTTGGTTGGGGCGGTGACCTAAACCCAGCCAACGGTTTCCTTGACGAGTTACGCAAGGCATTGCCAGACACACTTCGCTGTGTCATGATAACCTCAGCACCTGACGATGAGGAGATGACTGACCGCATGGCATGGGAGATGCGCGAGATTTTCGAACATGAAGGGCTGCCGTTTGATCACTATGAAGTTCTCGACCGACGTACACAACGCTATGCAGCACGTATGATACGTGAGGCAAATTTCATAATACTTTGTGGCGGACATGTCCCGACACAGAACAGATTCTTCCGTGACATCAACCTCTCTGAAAAGCTAAAACGTTATGATGGCGTAATCATGAGCATCAGCGCAGGGTCGATGAATTGCGCCGATGTCGTCTATGCATCGCCAGAGCTCAATGGCGAGACGACCGACGTCAATTACATGCGCTTCATGACAGGTCTCGGGCTTACGCCGATAAACATCATGCCACATTACCAGATGGCAGCAGGCATTACGCTCGATGGGCTGCCGATGTGGCAGATACTGAACACTGACAGTTTCGGACGTCCAATCTACTGTCTGCCCGATGGCTCTTACTTTAAGATAAACCGTCTGCATGCTTATCTGTATGGAGAGGCATACCTCATCCGTTATGGTGTGAAACTACAGATTTGCAAGAATGATGAATCAAAGATTATTTATTAATTCATAATTCACAATGCATAATTTACAATGCATAATTCATAATGCATAATTAGTAGTGGAAACTAAGTAATTCGTAATTTGTAACTCATAAATATATGAACTTCGTTTACATCTCCCCCAATTTCCCAGACGTGGCATGGAAATTCTGCCGCGCTCTGAAGAACAACAACGTCAATGTTCTCGGCATCGGCGATCAGCCGTATGACGAACTGTCACAAGACCTGAAGAACTCCATGACAGAGTATTTCAAGGTCGGCACGCTTGAAAACTATAGTGAGGTTTACCGTGCTGTAGCTTATTTTGCATGGAAATACGACCGCATCGACTGGATAGAGTCAAACAACGAATACTGGCTTGAACAAGATGCACGTCTGCGTACTGATTTCAACGTCAACACAGGTATCAAACTTGACACCATCGACGCTATCAAGGAGAAGTCGGAAATGAAGAAGTACTATGCTCAAGGTGGCATACGTACGGCACGACAAATAAAGGCATCGGAGGGATTCGATGCTGTCAAGCGCTTTGCCCAGGATGCCGGATACCCACTCTTCGCAAAGCCTGATGTCGGCGTAGGTGCTAATGGTGCACGCAAGATTGTCGATGAGGGAGATCTGTGGCACTTCTATCTGCAGACACCACAGGCTAACAACTACGTCATCGAGGAATATGTCACAGGAAACATATGCGACTATGACGCCATCATCGACGGCAACGGAAATCCTGTCTTCGAGTCATGGAGCGTCTGCCCGCCATCCATCGCAGATATTGTGAACTACAACCTCGACTCAACGTATTATGTAGAGAAGGACATGAACGAGAACCTACGCTTCTGGGGACGACAGACGGTGAAGGCCTTCGGTGTTAAGTCACGCTTCGTGCATCTCGAGTTCTTCCGCCTTGACCGTGCACATCGCGGTCTTGGAAACGTAGGCGATTTCGTTGCTCTTGAGGTAAACATGCGTCCAGGAGGCGGATTCACTCCCGACATGCTTAACTACGCTCATTGTGTTGATGTCTATAAGATTTGGGCAGACATGATAGCCTATGGCTACCGCACATCGCCTGATCCACATGATGATTACTTCTGCGTCTTTGCCGGACGTCGTGACAATGTGGAGTATAACATCTCTGATGATGATCTGAAGAAGAAGTACGCTTATGCCATCATGCAGAGTGGACGTATGGCCGATGCACTTGCTCCTGCCATGGGCAACAAGATAATGATAGCCCGTTTCCGCACTTGGGAGGAGAAGGATCAGTTCATCAAGGACGTCTGCGACAGGAAGTAGGAACCCCGCCCATCCTCCCCAATGGGGGGAGAGTGGATATCATTTACTTATTCTGGGAAATAAGTAAACGTTCAAAAACAACTTTATAATTAATGGAAAATGTAAAGTGGAAAATGTAAAATGGAGAAAGGCTGCGGCACTCAGGCCGGATGGTATCTCCCTTTTTCTATTATCCATTTTCCTTTTCCCATTATAAAGATAATTTTGTTCACCTACTTAGAAATTAAATAAATCAAATAATTAAACCATTAAAAGTCCCTCCCCTTTGGGGAGGTCAGGTGGGGCCTTATGAACGTAGAATATCACAAATGGTGGAGTCGCAACCTTAATCGCGACATGGAATATAAGATATTTGGCCATGACGGGCATACGATGATAGCCTTCCCTTCACAGGACGGACGTTTCTGGGATTATGCCGACAACGGCATGATACACGAACTGACTCCTTGGATAGAGGCAGGTAAGCTGCGTGTTGTATGCGTTGACGGCATTGACTGGGAGACATGGTCGAATACCAGCGGCGACCCACGGTGGCGCATAGAACAGCAGGAGCGATATTTCCATTACATAACAGACGAGCTGCCTCCCAACATACGTCGCTGGGACGGTGAGACATTTATGGTAACGGGATGTTCGATGGGTGCCATGCATGCAGCCAACTTCTTCTTCCGCCGTCCAGATATCTTTGACACGCTGATAGCACTCTCTGGCCTTTACAACGCCGGCTATGGATTCCCGATGTATGCCGACGACCTTACATACGCCAATTCACCCGAGGATTTCCTCAGCCATATGCCCGACAATCATCCATGGATGGACCTATACCGTCAACGTCGCATCGTTGTCTGCATAGGTCAGGGACGCTGGGAAGACGAAACGCTGCCTTCAACACGTCACCTTGACACCATCCTCGCAGAGCGTCACATACCGGCATGGTTCGACTATTGGGGATTCGACTGCGATCACGACTGGCCTTTCTGGCGTCGCCAGATAACATACTTCATGTCACGTCTTGAGCCATTCTGTTGACAAGAACATGTACCGAGGTGCTTGCAATCCCTACATAACAGCGTTCCATCAGCAGCTGATAACGCACTAAGAACATGCGCACAACGATACAAAGACTGAGCAATTACACGACAAAGACTCAGTAATTACACGACAAAGACTGAGTAATTGTATTATAATTACTCAGTCTTTATTTTTTAAGGCATAACATTTGAGGTGACAAGAAGCTACTTTTTTGACCACAAGATGCATCCTCTAATAATGGTTCTACAAGAAAGCGTGTGGGTAGTGTATATAAAGTAGGTACTTATTATTTTCAAGTATGGAAGTGAAAGAGTAAGGAAGTGAAAAGTGAAAAGTCCTGCCGGCCTTATGTCAGCAAACTAAACTTCTTACTTTTCACTATCTTACTCTTTTTGTGCGTATAGTGTCCTATTTTGACGTTGTTTTAAGTAAGGAAGTGAAAGAGTAAGGAAGTGAAAAGAGAAAAGTCCTGCCGGCCTTATGTCAGCAAACTTAACTTCTTACTTTTCACTACCTTACTCTTTCACTTCCTTACTTGAAATGTCACAAATAGGATACCGTCCACACAAAATCCAGTAGGACTCTAACAATTACAGGTGTGCTGAAGTTGGGCTTTTACTGCTGGCTTTTGAACATCAACCTACCCTACACGCTTACCGGACACCAACGAATTGAAGTAATGACATACCCACAACAGAAGAGAGGTTGCTATCACAACGATGGCAACCTCTCTTCGTTTGTTTATTTCTCATAATCAACAAAGCGGAACGTCTGATGGTGGCGTTCGTCTTTTTCGTGATCTTCATGCCATACCTCATGCCAGCTGCTGTAATCAGGGAAAAAGGCATCCGCTTCAGCAGGTGTGTCATGTATCTCGGTGAGACACAGACGGTCGGCCAAAGGCATGGCTTGGTTATATACCGACGAGCCTCCGATAATATACACATCTTCTGTTTCGGGACAATGGCTAAGAGCCTCATCAAGAGAAGCAAAGACTTCACATCCCGGCAGTTCGGTTACTGTATGGCTAAGAACGATGTTGCGACGATTTGGCAGTGCACCTTTTGGCAACGACTCAAACGTGTTGCGACCCATGATGATGGTATTCCCTGTTGTCAGCGACTTGAATCGCTTCAGATCGTCGGGTAGCCAGTACAGCAGTTTGTTCTGATAGCCGATAGCACGATTTTCGGCAACGGCAGCAATTATACTTATCATATTTTTAATGTATTATATTGGAATTTATCAATCCCCACGATATATTAACTAAAGTTTTGCACCCATTATTTTGTCAAGAATTGTAGAATTAAAGAAGTCAGATTGGAACAAACAAGAAAGGTTAGAAGGAAATAAAATCTCATCTTAAGATATTATTTCAAGATTCTAAATCTTCTTGACAATTCAGCGGACAAGTTTCTTATATTCTTTGATTCTTGATAATAAAAGAGTTAGCGGGCACTTAAACTGTGCGAAAGAGTTCAGTATTTGAGCCTCTTATACCCCACACATCATTCTGAATGTGCATGTCTCGCAACGGGTGACGTCCTGCGTAGGCGTAAATGGCAGTTCGGGATTATGGATGTCAGATATAAGCTGGGACAATCTCGTGCGGAACTCATCCTCGTATTGTCCAATGTCGTTGACAGGCGTCTTGCCCAGAACAAGCACAGGCGAGTAACCATCACGAGAACATCGCTGGACGTATAGCAGTGACGGCTCGACAGCAAATCCATAATGGTTATGCTCTTCGTCATGCCGGACAATCATAGCATACAGCATCGTCTGCAGGTAATAGTCAGAGTGTTTGCTGATATTCTTAGGGTCGAATACATCCTCTACCGAGACAAGCGGTTTGGGCTCGTTAGTACCTGTCTTATAATCAACGACGCGCATTCGATAACCTACCGCTTTGCTACCGAGAATATCCAGACGGTCAATAGAGCCGCCAATCTCCACCATCTGCGTCTTTCCGTTGATGAGTACAGGAATCTTTGTGTACTTGCGGAGCTCCGTTCCGCAAACCATGAATGGCGTGTTACGCTTATCATACTCTAACGTATGACGCAGAAACTGCACAGCCACTTTCCTGTTAATAAGCTGAAGACCTGTATATTGCGGGCGATAGTTATTGCCATCCTTCATCTTGAAAAGCACCTCGTCAAATGCCTGATCGATGTATCTGTCGAGCTTTGAGGCGTCCTTGAGAGTGGCATTTATAACGTCGGCATGTATGACATGCTGGGCGTCACAGATGTCAGAGTACATTATTTCTGCTGCGCGATGGAAGATAAGTCCGAAGTCAACATTATCCATATCGTCAGCATCGTCGTCGTCCTGCTCATACAAGCCTGCCACATACTGGTAGTAATAGAACAAAGGACAGCGAAGGTACTTACCCAACGATGATGGCGAGACGCGCCGTCCGGGTGCTATCAGCTCGGCAAGACGTTGCTGGACAGCAGCGTCCTTTTCTATTCTTTTGGGTAAAACAGAATGTGTCTCATGCCCTGTCTGTAATGTTATACGGCGAATAGGGATGTTGCTTTCAACCATCAGTTGCAGCATAAAGCGCGACATCTCGCCCGTGTTCATTCCTTCGGTGGATGAGTTGTAGGCCAATGACACATCGCCAGCACGCTGAAGCAAACGATGGAAGTAATATGAATATATGCCCACTTTATTCTCTACCGTTGTCAATCCATATGCTTTGCGTATGCTGTGTGGTATGAACGATGCGTCGTTAACACCCTTAGGCATATTGCCTTCGTTGCACGACAACACAAGGAGATGGTCAAAATCAAGGCATCGCGTCTCCAGCACACCCATTATCTGGATTCCCTCAATAGGTTCACCATGATAAGGCACGGTTGTGACGTTTATGATCTGCATTAGCAGACGGTGAAGCGTTGTCATGTCAACACGGAGCGTATCGTCAAGCGATAGCGACAACAGACGCTGCAACACCTGATAGCAACGGAACAGCGACTCACGCGCTAACTCATCAAGACCTGCGGCTGTCTGTGCAATGCGCTTGATGATATTCTGCAGCCATATCAGCATGCGCACATTGTATGAGAGTGTCTCATGCCCTGTTAGCGTTATCGTGTCGAGGTCTGTTGCCAGCAGTTCGAGGCCGATGTCTTCCTGTTGTTCTACAATTTCAGCACCTTCAGCATTCTCGGTTACGATATAAGCCTGTGCAAGTTCATCACGCGATGGATAATAACGGTTGTGAGTAACGAGGAAATGATGATTCCCAGCAGCATTTTCAGAAACGAAACGGGCATATGGATGACACAACACCTTTGACACATAACTGAGACGATACTTGTCAGTACCAGTGATACGACCTGCCGTCTGCATCTCCATCAGTTGCTGTATGAATGTCGTTACCGGTGATTGCGACAGCGGATAACCTGTTGTTATGTTTACCTTGCTGACCTCTTCGGGTAGCGAGCGTATTATTGTTTGCAGCAATCTTTCATCGCACATGACTATTGCTGTGCGTGATCCTGCCTTGTAACGGTCGTTCTCAAGCAGCCAGTCATGAACATAGCGCGCCTGCAGATTCTCTGTCGGAGCAGAAAGATAGGTAATGGAGCTCTTGCCTCTGTGGAAGCTGTCATGGCTGATACCTTCAAGCGCATCAGGATAACGTGAGAGATATTCGCCTATGAAATGTCCCGCCTCATGGTGTTCATTAAGGTAGTATGTATCGTAATCCCAATAGAACAGGGCACGTGGCTGTACTGCACCCTCTGCCGCATCCATATTCTTCAGACGTGTGAAGAGACGCTGTTCGACGATCTGCAACATATTGAAAGCAACAAAACAATAGGTGTCGTACTCAAAGTTAGCATCGTCACGCTCAATAACATCACGGTAAAGCATGCCCTCATATGCCAAGCCGTCACTACGTAACTCCTCACGGAAGGTGGTGTATATGTCATACAGCCGGCTCCATAGACGCAGGAATTTCTCCTGCATCATTGTCTGATGACCATCGGTAAAGTTACCGAAGAAATGCTTTAGCGACTCGCGCTGCTCGTCAGAAAGGTAACTGATGTCGTCAAGTTCATGCAGATCCTTTACGACACGGAATACCTTCTCCGCATCAGCCATGTTCTTGTCAAGGTCGTCAAAGTCAGCAAGGAGAAGTACACCCCATGAGAAAAACCTGTCAAGTGTCTCCGTCTCAAAGCCTGTGCAACGGACATAGACGTCATAAAGCTTGCTGACAAGCAAGATTTGATCGGCGACCTTAAGGTCGCTGTGTCGGCGGAAGAGATCGCTGATGGTTATATATGACGGGCTCCACAACGGCTTCGGCTGCTCATCGTGTCCCATTGCTGCTTGTCTGGCAAGTTCTTCGTTGAGGAATAACGATGCGCGTTTGTTCGGGAACACGACAGCGACACGCGAGAGGTCGGTACCGAATCGTTGTAGTATGTCTGCTGCAAGATGCTGAATGTAAGACATTGTCTGCATAGTAAATGTTATGAATGGAGATGCAAAGTTACACTTTTTAATTTAATCTACAAAGGAAAAGATGTTAATAATATCATCATTAACTATTTTGGGATCAGTTAATTCCCGCCTTTATTCCTTAATTTATCACTTAGTGTACAGTTGCATATATCCGTTTAACATAGCAGTTTCATTATGACAAGCATCATATATTTCACGTGATTTCTTGCCCATGTTGCTCCTTACCGACTCGTCACCAAGAATGTATTTCAGTTTGTCTGTAAACATATCAGCCTTGTTAGGGAGGGTGTATCCATTCTCGCCATCCCTTACAATCTCTGATATGCCGCCGACATCAGATGCCACAATAGGAAGGCCGCAACTCATGGCTTCGAGTATTACGATAGGAAGTCCTTCGTAGTCAGACGGTAACATGAACACATCAAAGAATCTGCATTGCCGCCCAGAATAAGGGATATTACCCCAGAAGAATACATTCTCGGGGTGCGATTCCACATTCTGCAAATTGCCTATCCATACAAAAGCGACATCAGGCAATCTCTCAGCAACCTCCATAAAGAGTTTTGAGTTCTTCGGTGGAGCAAGACGTGCGATGCACAACACCTTCTTGGTAAACCTGGAAGGCAGAGCATTTGCCATCTCAGCATTATCTGCAGAACATTCTTTCACACCGTTATACACAAGTGAGACATTATGGTTGATGCCTTCGCTCATTAGGTTGTGGCAGTCATACTGGCTTACGCTGACAATGGCTTTGCAGCGTTTTTGCAGGATTCTCTCAAGAGGAAGGAACTTACGGAAAGCCAATCTTATGGAGTCAAACCCATGGATGGTGTATATAACCTTAGAAGACGGGAACGCAAGTCTGCCCAGTAATCCTGCCTTTGATGAATGAAGATGTATGATATCAGGGTTGTATTCGCGGTAAACCTTACGGAAAAACCGAATCGTTCTTAATTCATTAAGAGGCTCGACAGCTCTCACCAAGGTGTTACACCTTATCTTAACAATACGGCTATCGAGTTCGTCAAACATTCTGCCATCGCCCTCTCCCGCGACGACAATAACCTTGTGGTTGTCCACAAGCTTATTGGCGAGGTTGGTGACGACACTTTGTGCTCCGCCAAGTTCTGATTTCGTTATAACTTGCAGTATTGTCATAAAACATCTTTTTTATTGAAGTGTGCGACTGTTCAGTCAATGGACTTTGTCCTTAGCTTAAGCAGGAGATTTGTGCAACCAAGGGCTCCACACACCAAGTAAATGAGACACTTCGCGTATATCTTCAGCACAATTATGCCATATCGCTTAATTTTTGATTTGTGCCGTCTTATTTCTTTCAGTTCGCCCATCTGCGACTGTAAGTATTTCCTTGTGTATGGCAATCCGTTGGTACGGTAATACATCAACGCCTGTGGGAGATTCCGGAAGTTATTTGTATCTATTGTCCGCATCCAAAGGTTGAAATCCTCCATTCGGACAGCATTTGTGTCATAAGGGTTGTTGACGAACCATGCTCTTAATGCCATTATCGAAGGATGAATGAAGCAGTTATGGTTGAGCACATTCTCTATAGTACATGGATGTTCATCATAATTTATTCGCCCGATATGATTTCCGTTTACGTCAATTGTTATGACGCCCGTACCTACCACATCAACATCGGTGTGCGCATGAAGATAATCGTATTCGGCACTTAATCGCTCTGGATGCATAACATCATCAGCATCCATGCGTGCGAAATACTTACCCGATGACATGGCCACCAACTCATTCAGGCGTGCTGAAAGTCCTTTGTTAGTACCGTCAGATATCACACGGATACGATTATCGCTGTTCTCGAAACGCCGTGCTATGTCTAATGAATTGTCTGTACTTCCATCGTCAATGAGCAGCAATTCCCAATCTGTAAACGTTTGATTTATTACAGATGTAATGGCCTCGGCAAGAAATTGCTGCGCATTATAGAACGATATTCCGACGGAAACCGCTATGCCTTGGCTACTGATATTATCTATACTCTTATCTATTTTATCTATACTCTTATCCATTGTGGAGGAATCATGTTAATCGTTTGGGCATTCATGTCCTGTGGGATGTACCACTTCTTTGGTGCTATGACTATTCTGTCGTGTTGTTTGCCCATCCATGCAGCCCACCAACTGAATGTGCTGTTTGATATAATTGAATGTTGGCAATGCGACATCATGCACATATCTTTCAGGTCAGCATAGCTGCCGCTGTTCTGCACAAAGTTCAGCTTAACGTCTGGGATGACAGAAAACATTTCTCTTGCCTTCACGATGTCGTTGCTGAACACATAGAAGACAGGCGATGAGACACGCTGCTTGATTTCGGCAATGGCTTTTATGTAATACTCAGAATCTTGTATCACGAAAAGTCCTTTGTTCTTGTTATTCAGGTAGTCGCCAAAGCGTGCGTGTATGCTGACAGAGTTACAGTCGGCTAAAGCGTCAAGGTTGAGTTCGCGTTCTATATCAGATGGGAAATGCAGCCGGTTACGCAGAATCTCGTCAATAGGTTCAAGGTATCGGTATGACTGCCAATATCCATCGAAGATCCGAATATCCGGTGAGATATGTTCATTATACTTTGAACCGATCTCAACAAGAATCCGCCTGTTCAAGGCTCCAAAAGTACTGAGACAACGTCTATAAATACGGTATGCCAGTCGTGTTGAGTTATAACATCTGCTGTATTGCCTTATCTCTTCATCAGACGCCAACGGCACCCCTTCGTCAAGGAAAAGGTTCAGCTTCTCATAATCTGTTACCGTTGTACCACATTCAGGGAAGTATTTTACCTGACAATGATACGTCTGTGACAGATAACAGCCGAAAGCATATTGAAACAGCTGATTGCCTATGCCACCAGTCAGTTTTACCAGCATTATATCCCTGCTTTCCATAACATTGCACAATAAAAACATTTTAATTTGAATACCAGTCGACGCATAACCGATGTCTTTGGCAACTTGTCAAAGTATTTGCCGCCGTGTTTCATCTTACTCAATATGACACAAACCGGTTCAAACGGAATCTGGCTGTCTTCAGGATAACCGAACGACGGAGTAAGGACTCGCACCTTCTTGCCATGGACATAACGGTTCAGATGCGACTCGTCGTGATAAAGAGCCAATACCCCGTTGTCCATATCCGTATGAATATTCTTGCTGCATTGATGTATCAAATCATAATAGGCAGACGATGTGCCGCCGTTGACTCCACCCATGTAGTATTCATAATGCTCTGCTTTCGAATATGGTATGTATGCCGATGACCGTCTGTGTTTCTCATATGGCAGAAAGAGAGAATCCTTCTTGTCATAATACCCAGGGTGTAACACTACCACCAATCCATTGTCGTCCTGTCCTGGTAGTATCTCATCGGGCTGTACAACGCGTTGAAACTGCATGTTTGAATTGAAGAAGAAAAGGTAGTCGCAGGATGATGCTTCATCTTCAATATCAATGAACATATCGAATCTGAGCAAAGAGTCAAGCGGAAATCCCTGAGGACTTCTGAAGTATTTCGTTATGTTTGGCACGTCAGAAGGTATGTCATCACTATCGGTGAAGACATAGTAATGCTTCTCAACATCAGGGAGGAAGAATTTCTCACATGACTCGTAGAATGCTTTCCAGAATATGGAGTACCGTCCGGTACATATGTAAAATATCCCTACTTTCATCGTAACACGTTTTTCTTAATCTTACTATTAACCCATGACATTATAGACACACGCCGGTCTATTTCCCTGAACAGGAACGGAATATATATAATAAGTATAGCGACATCAGCCACATACAGATATGTGTCGGTAAGGCAGATGTTGGCAGCCAGCAAGAGACTCATTAACAAAAGGTCCTTAAGAAACAGTGACTTGAATTCTGATGTGAAGGCGAACTCATACCGTCGGCTATACGCATAATATAATATACATGCCACACCAAGACATCCGACGACACCCGACCATGCCAGGCCTGTTAAGCCCCAATAGTAGTAGGCTATTACGTTAGCCAGGAAATAGAATCCGTTTCCTATAATGGCATCGTATTTCAGATAATTGTATTTGTCGCCATAAGCAAGCGGAATGAACGACAGCGTTGCCCATATACACCTGAAGACGAAACTGTAGGCAAACAGCCTTATCATGACGCTGATGGCAGAAAAGCTGTCATCGAAGAGAACGGTTATGATGAGCGGAGCAAATACAATAAGGAGCAATGCTACAGATGACACACACAGCAACAGCAGTTCGTTCTGCTCAACAACTGATTTGTTAAGGTTGTGTCTGTCATTAATAAGGGCTGACAGTCGTGGAAAGAAGTCTGCTGCCATGACGGATGTAAGTATTGCAAAGTTTCTCATCGTCACAGAGTAAGCTGCCTGGTAGTATCCTACATCCTCAAGGCTACCGAATGTGCATATGATGCTGTTGGTAACATACGTGAAAAGGTTTATCAGCAACGATGCAATCATTATCACGACACCAAGCTTCAACATCGGAGTAACATCGCGCATGACAACACTTGCTGGTAACCATATCTGCCTCAAACTGCTTTTGTACTTATAATACATGCTGAACAAGAATGTCAGGATGTAGCCAATGGTTATTGAGCAGGCAACACCCCTTATACCGAGCCAGTAATAAAGCGGCAGACAGATGCAAATGCTTATGCACGCTGAGAATATGCTTGTTTTAGCAAGGTAACGTAGTTTCTGACATCCTTGAAGCATGGCTATGTTTATGTTTGCCAGCAACATGAAGGCAAGACCGACGGCAACGATGCAGAAATCGACAGTATAGTCACTTGAACCGCCAAACGACATCTTGCTGAGCAGAGGCGACGCCAGCATGCAGACGGCAAGTGCTGCTACTGCTAGCACAAGGAATGCAGTAAAGACCACCGAGACAACTCGGTTGAGCTTGTCACTGTCATGTTGCGAATTTGCCTGCGAGATGTCTCTTACGGCACTTTGTGGCAATCCAAGGCTCGCCAACTGAGACATTGTATTCAATGTCGTCAGAAGGATGGAGTTGACAGCAATGCCTGCCGGCCCCAACCACACCGCAATAAACTTGGCACGTATGAGCGAGACGAAAGCCTCAACAACCTGTGCGCTGCTTAATGTCAATGTTGCCTTGAATATGTTTCTGTATGATAATGACATCCTGTTATTGATAAGGGGATATTACCTTGTGATAACTCTTTTGAACTGAAACCGAATATAAGGTGACTGCTCATCAACGGCGTGCGAGCAAATAACTTACAATTCGGAAGTTTTTAACTTAATTTGCTTACAGTTTTTGTTAATATTTGTTAGAGAACCAATCGGTAGCTTCTTGGACGGTCATTGGTAGCATCTTAGGCGGTCATTGGTAGCATCTTGGACGCTCATTCAATACACTTACAATCCTTAGTGACGGTAAAACAATAAGTTGGTACGATTTGCCTCAGATTATGAGGCTATTTTGAGACCTACTCAGAGGGAGCGTAGCGGGCTACGTGACCGAAGATAGGACTCAAAAGAGGCCATAAGATGGGGTAAAGCGTGCAAACTTTTTTGTACCAAGTTATTTTTTTATCGTCACTTAACTGCTACGAGTTGGCGTCAGCCCTCTAATGGCGACCATTTTGAATGGCTATTGGCTGGTTATTGTTACCTGTTGTTTTGTCTTCGTGACTTCTTGTATTTAAGATATGAGAAGATATTGTTCACGGCTCCTACTCTGCACATCTGCGTGTATTGATCGTACATCTCACGAAGCCTGCGGATAATGCTTTTTCCCGCTTGTGTTACAACCAAATCGCCTGTAGCATTTCCTCCATGTTTACGATACAACATAGTGGGTGATGCAACAGGTTTTACAATGCCGGCATTCTTATACACCATTGCCGACACCCACCAGTCGTGCATGGGTGCCCACGACGGCATTGGGAATGCCACTTCCTTTGCCGCATTGTTGAAAAGCATTGTGCATCCCGTTATGTAATTGCTGTATGACATGGCATTCAGCGTGTTTTGCTCGTTGGGATTGTGATTGATGGATGTCCAGAATGATTCCTCTACGACGCGGTCATCGGCATCACATACCTTCATGTTCGTATATACTAACACGGGCTTAACTGCTGCCTCAGTAACATTTTCAAGCACTCGTAAACTCTCGTCTATCTTGTTTGGAAACCAGATATCATCCTGGTCACAAAACATATATATGGAAGAATCGACACATGATAGCAGATGCATGAAGTTATCACGTGGCCCCAGATGCGTCTTGCCGTCATCAATCAAGACGAAACGACTGGGCGCTGCATCTACGTATTCACTTATGATGCCAAGCGTTCCGTCTGTCGAGCCATCATCATGGATATACATTGTCCAGTCGGCATTTGTCTGCTTAAGGACCGAATCCATCTGAGCCCGCATGAATCTTTCGCCGTTATATGTTGCCAAAAGAATTGCTATCTTTGTCTTGTTGATATGTTTTGCCATTGATTGTCAGCTTTATTGCCAAATGACTTTCTGCGAATGAATCACGTAAAATACTGGCTTACAAGGAGATTAAACATTAACATGTATGTTCCTATTATTATTACGCATATCTTACCGACCCATCGTGGAGAGACAAGATAGACGAGAAACGGTATTGTTACGGCATCAAAGACACCAAGGAACTCGCTGAATCGGAATGCCATGACCGGAACCGTTGAAAAGAGGAACATGCACATCACCGAGAGAAACAGAGTGTTTATCAAGAGCGAGAAATATCTTACTCTGTCTGCAAGGTATTTGTAATAATACAGCATGACTAATACCAACACGAATTTCATCATAAAGTAAGCATTCGTGTAAAGGTTCATTTCAACGAAGTCAGCACTGTCTTTTGACCTGTAGAGGTCAACCTTACCTCCTAACATCGATGAGGGGATAAGCGAGAAAACGTCAAAATGCGCAAAATAACAGGCGTAGCCAACGAAGAGGCTACCGGCCATGACGCATCGCGAAATACTCGTGTGCCGAATATTACCTATTGCAATAATGGGCAAGGAGATGAAAGCAGAATAATGAGATGTGCAGGCCATTATAGCAAAAAATATGCACCATGCATACCTTTCTTTATATCTGAGATAAGCAGAAAGCATCATGAACGCCGCAGCCATGGATGCACGCATCTGTATTAAGTCATGAAGTTCATAATAAACCGGCAGATATATTACAAGCGGAAGGAACAGGTAAGGCGACATTTTATACAGCACCGTCATCTTTATCGGTAAGGAGATAAGTGCATTAATGAAAATCAGCATGCCCATTCCTCCGCCAACGGCAAGTATCGCCCTACTCATATGGATGAAGAACGGTTCTGTCGCCAACTCTACAAGTTCGTCATCGTTGTTGTAGAACAGTGCCTCGTAAACATGATAATCAGGATCGCAGCCAGCCTCTTTTGTGACGATAGCGACGAACATCGCCATACAGAAAAGCACAAAACATGCTATCTTGACATTCTGGGGAAGGAAATCTTCGATAAATGCCAATACGACTACTATTGAGAACAATATGATAATAATCAGATTCACTGATTTATCTCTTAAGGATTATTGTTGTCGTCAGAAGCACAAATGCAACGAGCGTCATCGCCAAAGCTATCATTGTTCGTTTCGGACCTGCTGGCTTTTGAGGCAAAGTTGCTGAGCTGATGACTGTAAAAGCAGGTGTATTCTCTTGTATCTTTGCCTCTGCTGCCTGAAGTTGCATAGCCAGTGTTGAGTATGTCTGATATCTCAACGTCATGTTCTTGTTATTATCTTCAGTTCGGGCAATGACGCTTTGGTCAATAGCATTACGATGCGAATCGGAGTATCCGGCATAAGCACCTAAGGCTCTGTCATATTGTCCCTTGGCTTCATCCATCAACCTCTTGTAGTATTTGTAGTCGTTACGTGCTTTCTTTGTACGGTATTCAACGATGAACTTCTGTATTCTGTTAAGCACAGAGTCGCCAATCGTAGCACATACTTCAGGATCTTGGTCTTCGACAATGATTGAGATGGCATCGGTCTTCTTGTCAATGGTGCATTTCAGCTTGCCGCTTATGCCTTGGATAATCTCGTCTTGCTTGCGTGTAAGATGGCGTATGTCTATGCTCTCGTCACCTTTTAACGCTGGCGCCGGCTTGTGTGGATCCATCATTTCAAGGATAGGTCCAATGAGATACTTATCCCATACCGCCGCTTTCTGATACTTATCCATGTATTCGTAATATGTGTACGTCTCCCCGTTTTTTGTCGTCACCTTTATTGGGAAGAGCGTAACGATGAAGTTAGGAGATTTAAGCAGGTCGGGATAAAGCATGGCATTTATCGCATCCTCTCCTCCGCCGAGCTTTCCCAAGCCGCCAAGTCCGAAAGATGATGCTAACGAACTGAGCGAGTTGTTTGCCGAACCGTCTGTGCTTTCGGGTGCAAGCTCAACGGTACATTTATAATATCGAGGTACTAACAGCGTCAGCAGATATGTTACGACAAGGACAGTAGGCAAGATGATGACATAAAGTCGTCTTGCAGCCCATAGCTTCTTGATGATGTTAAGGATATCTATTGGCGATTGCTGGGTTTTATCTATTTCGTTATTTTCGTTCATATTATATTGTTTTCCGGTTTGACTTGGGATTTGTAAAGATACGCAATGAAATTGCTATGACACCTTATTTTATTATATTTGCTTAAGTTTCGCGAGCTCAACTAAGGAGAATATAAGGAGTTTGAAAGGAGTATGAAAGGAGTATGAATGACGTATGCTTTTGCTTGTTTAAGCAGTTATTCAAGTAGTCGGAACCATTGTCTTCCATACTCCTTTCAAACTCCTTAGATACTCTTTACATATTACTTCATTCAACTTACAGACACTGAATTATGGTGGGTTCTATTAATTCGCTTTGACAGATTTTCGAGAGATTTTCAGAATCAAAGTGTCATAATCTTGAAGGCGCATAGCGGGCTATGCAACTGAAAGTTATGACAGTTTGAACTGAAAAGATCCGTAAAGATGGCAAAACGTCAATATCCACAAATTAGTTAAACTTTACGGTGGGAATTAATAGAACCCACCTTATGTTTATTTATATAACGAAAGATGACACGGTTTATTGTGTCATCTTCTCAAATTTATACCCAAGTTGTTTGAGCTCTATAGATGCGCCTATAGCGTACATTGCAGTGCAGGCACGAGCAAAGACATGGAATGCCATTTTTGACTGTGGCTGTATCTGTTCATGTCGGATGATGTCAATAGCCTGTTGAGCAAGTGTCTGAATGGTCATGACAAGTCTCCGTGCTTCTGGGCTTGAGAGAGGAATGTTGAGAATGTCTTGCACGATATGGTCATCCATATTGTCAAACCCCTGGTCACCATAGAATGATTCATATTGTGCCGTTCGGTACGTCTCCCAATCAATATCCCAGCAGTAGGCAATAGCCATACCGAGATAAGCAGCCCATGCAACTGACACCATAGGATACTGTGCAACCTGAGGAACGGCATCGGCCATGTAGTTAGCCTGAATGCGATGCCAATACTCCTTTATATCGTCGCTCTCCAGGAGTTTGCCATCTTGATATCCACGTTCTGTTGCAATGATGAGGAGCGACTTACGCATCTTCTCCTCGAAATTATCTAAATAGTCTGTTATTATCTGTTCCATGAATGCCGTATAATATCAAACAGAGGGATAGCTTGCCTATGTTTTTGTGTTGCAAAGTAACAAAAAAGAGAGAAAATTATAAATAATAGTTACTTTAATTTTAATATCTCAAATTTTATGATTAACTTTGCAGGTGGGTTCTATTAATTCCCACGGTTGGTTTTAACCATTTGGGGGGCTTTAACGTTTTGCCATCTTTTGGTTTCTTTTCGGCTCAAACTGTCAACTCTTTCGGTCGTTATGCCCGCAT
>R03__coassemble_395_pt1 | contig 25902 bp, 24 predicted proteins | sample R03__metabat2_low_PE_024 | metagenome-assembled genome bin R03 | reverse complement strand
CAGTTGGATATACTGTTTACCCCCTCTCGATGTTCCTACGTATCTTCACAGCGCAGATAATGGTTATTTTCTTCTGTGGATAATTACAGAGAATATTTACCTTCAATGAATAAAACACTGAAAATAAAGAAATAATCAACATATAAAACTACCATAGTATAACTAAAGCAAATGAAGAAAATCGTATTTTTGCTTGCCGTACTTGCCACTGCCTCTATCAATGTGATGGCTCAGGGAGCCAAGAACATCAAGATTAACGAGGTCATGACAAACAACGTGTCAAGCATCGAAGACGAGTTCGGACAACGTGAAGCATGGATAGAACTTTGCAACGCATCATTCTCCACATTCAACGTACGTGGTATGTATATAACCACTGACAAGTCCGTGCTCAATGAGTCTTTAAGCGCACCTGAGCGTCAGAAGAAGATGGCTCTCATCCCTTCGGGCGAGTTGCGCACACAGCTGACAGCACGTCAGCACATTCTTTTCTACTGTAACAGCAACCCAACTCAGGGTTCGCTTCACCTTACGACAAAGATTAATGCAGGTCAACCAACATGGGTGGCTCTCTATGACGGCAACGGCGTTGACCTCATCGACTCTGTCTCAGTTCCTGCACTCGCTGCTGACCAGTCGTATGCTCGCGTAAAAGACGGTAGCAAAGACTGGGCTGTTTGCAGCCAAGCAACACCAGACATTGCTAACAAGCCTCTCGTGAACGAGAAGATAGCTAATACGAAAGAAAATGACCCTCACGGATTTGCTATCACAATTCTGGCAATGGGTACAGTATTCACATGTCTCGCACTCCTATACATCTTCTTCCGCCTTCTCGGCATCCTCATGGATCACCTCAACACAGCAAAGAAGATAGCCAACACCGCACCTCTCAAGCCTGTAACAAAGACCGTCGAGGCTGTTGATGACATGCGTCACAAGACATCAGTAATACTGCAGGACGGTATTTCATCAAAGGGTATTGACAAGGAGATCTACATTGCAGTAATCTCAATGGCTCTCAAGCAGTATCAAGATGATGTACACGACGTAGAGTCCGGCATTATCTCTATCAAGCCTCGTCAGACCAACTGGCACAATCGCATCAAGTAATATATACTTTTTGCATAAGTAAGACAAACAACTTGTCAAAGCAATGCATAGCACATTACGATGCAAGAAGTATTGTTCATAAATTTTATAAATATTGCTTACAAATTAAACAAGCAGCAAATAACATAACAAGACAATAACAATGGCAAAATACGAATACAAAGTAGAGGGTACTGACTACGAAGTAGAGATCCTCGAAATAGAAGACAATGTAGCGAAGGTTACCGTCAACGGTAAAGCTTTCGAAGTAGAACTGAAGCAGGCTCTTAAGCCTACAGCACGTCCTATCAAGCAGGTGACTGCTCCTGATCCAAAGCCTGCTGCAGCTCCTGCAACACCAGCCGCTCCTACAACTCCTGCAGCACCAGCAGCAGCCGGAGCAGGACAGAAGGTTGAGGCACCACTGCCAGGAACCATTACTGAGGTCAAAGTAAATGTCGGCGATCAGGTCAAGAAGGGTGACACCGTCGTTATACTCGAGGCTATGAAGATGCAGAACAACATCGAGGCAGAATCAGACGGACAGATAACATCCGTTCTCGTTAAGCAAGGCGACTCTGTAATGGAGGGTACACCACTCGTTACAATAGCATAACAAAATTCATAATTCAATATTCAAAATTCAAAATTAGCAATTATGACATTTTTTGATTTCCTCGCACACAACTTCAATGATTTCCTTACCTATACAGGTTTTGCAAACGCTGAGATAGGTAACCTCATCATGATTGTTGTCGGCGCCTTCTTCATCTGGCTTGCCATAAAGAAGGACTTTGAGCCACTGCTCCTCGTACCTATAGGTCTCGGTATCATCCTCGGCAACATACCATTCAAGGCAGACGCAGGCCTTGAGATAGGCCTCTATGAAGACAACTCAGTCCTCAATATCTTCTATCAAGGTGTAAAGGCAGGATGGTATCCACCACTCGTATTCCTTGGCATCGGTGCGATGACCGACTTCACTGCTCTCATCGCTAACCCTAAGCTCGTCCTCGTAGGCGCTGCTGCTCAGTTTGGTATCTTCGGTGCCTATATGACGGCACTCGCTATCGGCTTTGAGCCTAACCAGGCTGCAGGCATCGCCATCATCGGTGGTGCTGATGGTCCAACGGCTATCTTCCTTAGTTCTAAGCTATGTCCTAACCTTATGGGTGCCATTGCGGTATGTGCTTACTCATACATGGCTCTCGTGCCCGTGATACAGCCACCTTTGATGCGTCTGCTCACAACAAAGAAAGAGCGTGTCATCCATATGAAGCCTTCACGTCACGTAAGTCAGACAGAGCGTATCCTCTTCCCTATCATCGGTCTTCTCATCACTACATTCATAGTGCCATCAGGTATGCCACTGCTCGGCATGCTCTTCTTCGGTAACCTCTTGAAGGAGTCTGGAAAGACAACACGTCTCGCAAAGACTGCAGGTTCAGCACTCAACGACATCGTCGTAATGTTGCTCGGTCTTACGGTAGGTTGCTCAACACAAGCCAGCGAGTTCCTCACACTGAACACCATCTTCATATTCTTCCTTGGTGCTTGCGCATTCGTCGTTGCAACATGCTCAGGTGTTCTCTTCGTGAAGTTCATGAACCTCTTCCTCCCAGAAGGAAAGAAGCTCAATCCACTCATCGGCAACGCCGGCGTATCTGCTGTACCTATGTCAGCACGTATCTCAAACAACCTCGGCCTTGAGTACGACCGCAAGAACTTCCTCCTCATGCATGCCATGGGTCCAAACGTCGCCGGTGTCATCGGCTCAGCTGTTGCTGCAGGCGCGTTGCTCGGATTCCTGTCATAAAATCTCTCAAAAGTATAACCATGCTTTCCCGAAGGGGGGCCTAACCAAGCCTTCCCAAAGGGGGAGGAAGCCTAACCAAGCCTTCCTAAAGGGAAGGATGTTTAATACCTTTTCTAATTTAGGAAGACTTGGTTAGTTTCTGGTTAGGTTTTTAAATAGTAAATACAAATAAACGCCCTTCCACCTCAGGAAGGTGTGGTTAGGTCTCTATTTGAAAAGGCTTGGTTATTTTTAGTTAGGCTTTTCAATAGTAAAAACATATAAACACCCTTCCCTTTGGGAAGGCTTGGTTAGGCCTCCTTTGGGAAGGCCTGGTTAGGCTTTTATTATGAAGCAAAATATCTTCCGTGGTCTCGGCATTGCCCTGATTACACCTTTCACAGAGTCGGGAGCCGTTGACTTCGACGCCCTTAAGAAACTTGTGCAGTATCAGCTCGACAATGGTGCTGACTTCTTATGCATTCTTGCTACGACAGGCGAGACTCCATGCCTCACAAAGCAAGAGCGACTTGACATTCAACACACCATCGTAGAGCTCGTCAACGGCAAAGTACCTATCCTCGTTGGCTGTGGTGGAAATAATACCGCAGCCGTAATAGAGGAATTACAAACGGGTGACTTCAAGGGCATTGATGGCATCCTCAGCGTATGTCCTTATTATAATAAGCCATCACAGGAGGGGCTCTATCAACACTTCAAAGCCATTGCCGGTGCTACACGACTCCCAGTCGTGCTTTATAACGTACCGGGGCGTACAGGCATTAACCTCAAGGCAGAAACAACAGTACGTCTTGCATACGACTGCGAGAACATCGTCGCTATCAAGGAAGCAAGTGGAAACCTCGAGCAGGTGGACGAAATACTAAAAAACAAGCCTGACGGTTTTGCGGTCATCTCTGGTGACGATGCCCTCACCTACCCTATGATAGCGTGCGGTGCAGAAGGTGTCATCTCCGTCATCGGCAACGCGCTACCTAAGGAGTTCTCACGCATGTGCCGTCTTGAGCGTCGCGGAGAATTTGAGGCTGCAGTGAAGATACACCATAAGTTCACCGATCTCTACTCACTCCTCTTCGTTGATGGCAACCCTGCCGGTGTTAAGGCACTACTCCACGAAATGGGCTTCATACAGAACGTCCTTCGTCTCCCTCTTGTCCCTACACGTGTGGCTACGGTACAGAAAATGTCTCAGATACTAAAAGATTTGAAATAATCCTAACCAAGCCTTCCCAAAGATAAGGATGTTTATTAAGGTGGATTCTATTAATTAGCTTTGTCATATTTCGAGATTATTTTCGAGGTCAAAGTGTTAGTGAACGAAGGAGTTATGCGGGCATAACGACTGAGAGAACTGACAGTTTGAACCGAAAAGAGCTCGAAAGATGACAAAACAACAAATCCATTAAACTATAAAACTTTATCGGTGGTAATTAATAGAACCCACCTTAACTTTTCTAATTTGAGGAAGTTAGGTCAGACTTTAGCTATCAATAAAATTTAGGATCTTTTCATTAGTAAAAACATATATACGCCCTTCCCTTTGGGAAGGCTTGGTTAGGCTTCAACTAGGCTCCTTTATGAAGAAACTCCTTTTCATCGATCGCGACGGCACACTCATCGAAGAGCCGTCAGACGAGCAGATAGACGCCTTTGACAAACTGAAGTTCGTCAAAGGTGTCTTCCGTAATCTGTCTTTCATACGCCAGCACCTTGACTTCGAGTTTATAATGGTTAGTAATCAGGATGGACTCGGCACTCCCTCATTCCCAGAGGAGACATTCTGGCCGGTGCATAACTTCATTCTTCAGACGCTCGAAGGCGAAGGGGTGACGTTTGACAACATACTCATCGACCGCCACTTCCCAGAGGACAACCACCCATGCCGCAAGCCAGGTACAGGGATGCTGACCGAATACATCAAGAACTCAAATCTCAATCCCGACTGCACCAACCCGAAATATGACCTTATAGGCAGCTACGTCATTGGCGATCGCAATTCTGACCGCCAACTGGCAGCAAACCTCGGATGTAAAGCTCTCATTCTTGACAGTAGCGTAACAGGTCCTGGATCTGTCAATGCAGAAGACACAGGCCTCACATGGGACAAGATCTCAGAGCTGCTCTTTGCCGGAGAGCGTATCGCAGAGGTACAGCGCACAACGAAGGAAACAGACATCTTCGTACGCATGAACCTCGACGGACGCGGACAATGCGACATCACAACAGGACTCGGATTCTTCGACCACATGCTCGAGCAGATAGGAAAGCACGGCATGATAGACCTCACCGTGCATACGAAAGGCGACCTCTATGTTGACGAGCATCACACAATCGAAGACACAGCAATCGCCATCGGCGAGTGCATACTGAAGGCCCTTGGCGACAAACGAGGCATAGAACGCTACGGATACTGTCTCCCTATGGACGACTGTCTATGCTCAGTAGCCCTTGATTTCGGTGGACGACCATGGCTGGTATGGGACGCAGAGTTTCACCGTGAGAAAGTTGGAGAAATGCCAACAGAGATGTTCCTTCATTTCTTCAAGTCACTCTCAGATGCTGCCCGTATGAACCTCAACATCAAGGCAGAAGGGCAGAATGAGCACCATAAGATAGAAGGAATATTCAAAGCCCTCGCACGTGCCCTTAAAATGGCAGTAAAACGAGATATCTATAAGTTTGAATTGCCATCAACAAAAGGCACATTATAAGCCCTATATTATAGTGAAAGACAAATCTTAGCATTTAATGATTATAAGCATATTGCATGATGCCAACACAAGTATTGCATGATGCCATCGTTAGTATTAATGGCGCCTAAATTAATATAATGCGAGCAAAGAAACTACTAATTGATTTCTTAAAAAGTTTAACAAAAGCCTTAAGTGAATAGAGTCAAAGACTTACAATTTGAAAGTTCGCAATCAACAAATGGCATAACGACAATAAATTGCAGTATCTTTGTCAACAATCCAAATAGTGAACATTATGACACTAAGAGCAGCTTGAAAGTGAACATAACGTGTTAAACAATTATAAATCAATCAAGACAAAGACGCATAGTAAGATGCAATATTAAATAAATTTATTATCTTTGCATCATCTTTATAAACCTGACCTAACAAATCTATTCTTTTTCAAGATGCGATTCTAACTACAACTATAAATTTAATATTATGTCACAACTAAAGTCACTTAACAAGCAGACAGCTCCAAAGAGCCAGATGCCTGAGCGAATCATTCAGTTTGGCGAAGGTAACTTCCTACGCGCATTTATCGACTGGATCGTATGGAACATGGACGCAAAGACTAACTTCAACGGATCTGTTGTCGTCGTTCAGCCTATCGATCGCGGTATGGTACCATGGCTCAATGGTCAGGACTGCCTATATCACGTCAATCTCCAGGGACGTCTCAACGGTGAGCCTGTCAATCAGCTCGATCGTATTGACGTTATCTCACGCGGTATCGACCCATACGCACAGCACTGGGCATATCAGGCTCTCGCCGAGCAGCCAGAGATTCGTTTCGTCATCTCTAACACCACAGAGGCTGGCATTGCTTTCGATCCTGAGTGCAAGCTCTCTGATGCTCCAGCCAAGTCATACCCTGGCAAGCTGACACAGCTGCTTTGGAATCGTTTCAACGCTTTCAATGGCGACCCAACAAAGGGTCTCATCATCATGCCATGTGAGCTCATCTTCCTCAATGGACATCACCTTAAGGACTGCATCCGCAAGTACATAGAACTATGGAAAGAAGACTTCGGTGAAAAGGCTGCTGCATTCTCTGAGTGGTTTGAGAAGTATAACTATGTATGTGCTACACTCGTTGACCGTATCGTACCCGGATTCCCACGCAAAGACATAGCTCAGATTCAGCAGAAGATAGGTTACAAGGACAACCTCGTTGTTCAGGCTGAGATATTCCACCTTTGGGTAATTGAGCGTCCAGAGAATATGTCTTGTGAGGAGCTCCGCAAGGAATTCCCTGCAGACCAGGCAGGTCTCCACGTACTCATCGCTGAGTCAGAGGCTCCTTACCATGAGCGTAAGGTTACTCTCCTTAACGGTCCTCATACAGTTCTGTCACCTGTAGCTTATCTTTCAGGCATCAACATCGTACGTGATGCTCTTCATGATGAAGTTGTCGGCCCATACATCAAGAAGGTACAGTATGATGAACTCATGCAGACCCTCAACCTACCTATGGACGAGCTCCAGCAGTTTGCTGCAGATGTACTCGAACGCTTCGACAATCCATACGTTGACCATCAGGTTACCAGCATCATGCTGAACAGCTTCCCTAAGTTCCAGGCTCGTGATCTTCCTGGAGTAAAGGTTTATCTCGAGCGTAAGGGTGAACTGCCTAAGGGACTTGTGCTCGGCCTTGCTGCCATCATCACATATTATAAAGGTGGCACACGTGCTGACGGTGCTCCTATCACACCTAACGACGATCCAAAGATTATGCAGTTGCTTACTGACCTTTGGGCAACAGGCGACACACGCAAGGTTGCAGAGGGTGTCCTTGCTGCTGACTGGATCTGGGGTGAGCACGGCGATCTCAACAAGATTGCAGGACTCACAGACATGGTTGAAGGCTTCCTGAACGATATCCAGTCAAAGGGAATGACTGAGACCGTCAAGAGCATCCTGTAAACCTGAACGTCTGGAATAGCCGGAATATTTGAAACAACCGGAATATCTGGAATAGCCGGAACATCCGGAAAGTCTAGAAAAATGGATTTACTCTATTTAGCAAATAAATACGAAACGAAGGAGTTCCTTGTTGGAGACCCAAGCTGGTTCATGCACCAGATAAACGGGGAGACCAACAAGGAACTCCTTGCTTTTATTGCCTCTGCGTTGAGTTACGGCTCCCGAAAACAGTTTCTGCCGAAGATACAATCAATCCTTGACGATATCAATGGTTATGGTTTTGTACATATCAACTCTGTCGATACGCTTGTTCATGATTGGCTCACTGAAGGAAGATACAATAAGGCCATCCCTCATACCCCATCATGCTTCTACCGTCTTTACACATACCAGAATTTCAATGGTTTCTTGACTGCACTTGCACAAATGGTGCATGAGTACGGAAGCATTAAGGGTTATCTCATAGCAACAATGCAGACACACGACGCACTTGAGGCCATAAAACTTATCACACAGTGGTTCAGAGGACACAATTCCATTGGGGTTATACCAAAAGACCATTCGTCATCCTGCAAGCGACTTTGTATGTTCCTACGTTGGATGGTGCGAACAAATTCACCCGTTGACCTTGGCCTATGGGCAGACATAATCGATCAAAAAACACTAATAATACCGATGGACACACATGTCGTGCAGGAGGCCATGAGACTGGGGCTACTTACCAGTCAGTCAACATCTATGGCCAATGCTCGTCGACTCTCACATAGTCTCTCAGAGATATTCCCCGATGACCCGACAAGGGGTGACTTCGCACTATTTGGATTAGGAGTAGATGAAAATCGTGGGATATAGTGGCAGTTGAGACACAACTCATTACTTAACCGCCACTTAGTATCGCAAGTAATAGTAATAATACATAAACAAAAAGAGGCAAGCATGATGCTAACCTCTTTTGTGATTCGTGCAGGATTCAAACCTGCAACCTTCTGATCCGTAGTCAGATGCTCTATTCAGTTGAGCTAACGAACCATTTTTTCAAATGCGGATGCAAAATTACTGCTTTTTTCTGAAATATGCAAATATTTCACGGTTTATTTTTTGATTTTAACGAAAAATGGTGTAATTTTGTAATATAAATGGATATATATCAAACGAACAATCAACATCTAACGACATATTCACGCTATGACAATCCGACAAATACTTTTCAGCACATTAGCCATTATAACATGCGCTCATGCCAATGCAAAAATCACTCTTCCATCACTTCTCTGCGACAACATGATTCTGCAACAGCAGACTGATGCTCGTCTTTGGGGAAAGGCAATTGCTGGCAGTACAATTATTGTGACATCATCTTGGAGTGACAAAGCACAAACATGCGTTGTCAGCAACGACGGACGATGGAACATGACCATCCCTACCCCATCAGCAAGTTATACTACCTATTCGCTCAATATCAGCGAGACGACAGGTAAGGGAAAGACTACTAAGATTGTAGATAAGGTAGTGCTGAAAAACATTCTCATAGGTGAAGTATGGTTGGCATCAGGCCAGTCGAATATGGAGATGCCATTAAAGGGCTTTGCCGGTTGCTGTGTTAAAGATGGTGCTAAAGATGCTATGAATGCTCACACAGAAGCTCCTTATGTACGAATGTTCACCGTTAAGAAATGCCAGAACCTTACACCACAGGAAGACTGCGAGGGGCAATGGAACGCGCCGACATTCAAGAATGCCATGGAGTTTTCAGCAACAGCATACTACTTCGCCTCAGCTATCAGCAACTCACTTAATGTTCCGGTAGGTATTGTCAACAGCAGTTACGGCGGAGCACACGTTGAGAGTTGGACATCACGTGAGGTTTGCAGGCAATATGCAGACATTCCCCAGGACAGCGTTGGCATATACAACTTCGGCCAGTGGGACTTCGACCGACCCATGCTCATGTATAATGCAATGTTCTGTCCTATCAAGAACTACACATACAAAGGTATCATCTGGTATCAGGGATGCAGTAACGTAGGTCATGCCGACGTGTATGCCGAACGTCTTAAGAACATGGTTGACTCATGGCGTAAGGATCTCCATCTCGGCGACATACCATTCTATCAGGTACAGTTGGCTCCATACATCTTCGGTGCAGGTCCTGATGATACTGGCGGAGCATTGCTACGCGAAGCACAGGACAAGGCATGCAGCATAATAGCAAACAGCGACATCGTATGTACCAACGATCTTGCTCTACCAATAGAACGCCATAACATTCATCCATCAAACAAACGTCCTGTTGGCATGCGACTTGCTTTCCTTGCCCTCAACAAGACATACGGCATGACAGAGATTGCATATTCTGGTCCTCGTTACGATGAAAAGAAGTTCCACATCGAAGGTAATAAAGCCATTGTTGGATTTACGACAAACAACTTCGGTATCTGCCGCAATTGGGGAATTGAAGGCTTCGAGATAGCCGGCGAAGACAAGGTATTCCATACAGCAACGACAGAATTCCATTGGCAGACAAACGAGATATATCTGACATCACCTGACGTTCCGGCACCTGTTGCAGTACGCTATTGCTTCAAAGATTTTCAGATTGGCAATCTCATAGGTGGCAACGAGTTACCATGTTTCCCTTTCCGTACTGATAAATGGTAATTGATAATGGACAGAAAAATAATAGGCATCGGTGAAACCGTGCTCGACATAATCTTCAAGGACGATCAACCACAGCGGGCTGTACCTGGAGGCTCGACATTCAATGCTGTCGTCTCTCTCGGCAGAGCAGGTGCCGACTGTGCCATTGTCACAGAGGTCGGTGACGACCACATAGGCGACATCACATGCAAATATCTTGAGGACAATGGTGTCAACACGCAGTATGTAACTCATCGACAAGGTGTCAGATCACACCTGTCACTCGCTTTCCTTGATGAGCAGAATGATGCGCAGTATCTCTTCTATAAGGATCATGCCAACGTAGCACTAAACTGCTGTCTGCCATCAATAACTGAAAATGATGCAGTACTGTTCGGCTCATTCTTTGCCATCAACCCCGTCATACGTACCCAGGTCAAGCAGCTACTGCAAAGAGCATACGACGCAGGAGCCACGCTATATTATGACATCAACTTCAGGGCCTCACACATAAAAGACATCCCTGACACACTTAGCAATATAAGAGAGAACATGCAGATGTCAACCGTAGTACGTGGCTCACTCGAAGACTTCAGCTATCTGTATAACGAGACAGACGTGGACACAATCTACGAGAAACACATCCGTCCCTATTGCAAATTATTCATCTGCACGAACAGTAACAAGCCTATTGAGCTTCGCACACCAGACATCAAAGCATCATACGCAACACACAGCATAGCAACAGTCTCCACCATCGGGGCCGGTGACAACTTCAATGCAGGATTTCTGTATGCATACACTGTCCTAAGTAATAACGCATCTGATTCGCAGGCAAAGCCACTTTGCGAATACACCGAGTCGGAGTGGACCGAGCTTATAGCCACCGGTCAACGTTTCTCTGCCAACGTATGTCAGCAATATGAGAATTCTATAACACAGGAGTTGGCAATGGAGATGAAGTCCAAACACAAATAGCGCTTTATAGAATATGAGGAAATAGCACCTTATATAATTCCCCACCGTCTTCAAGCAATAACGCCTGTAGACGGTGGGGATTTTTAGTATAAGTATGTTGAGTAGTGACAATTGTTAGCCTTCACACATTGTGTTCCAAACATTAATCTGATACAGGGCGTAATGTAAGGCCATGATACATTTCCCACTCGTTAGTTGGGTTTTCGTAATGATCAGTACCGTTATAATAGAAACGCAGGCAATAGCCTAATGTTCTATCTGAGTATTCTTTGTAATCTGTACTCCAATACATACCTTCTTCATTGTTACCATATAAAGTTTTTTGCCATAGCCGTCCCGCAGCGGGGAAGAACAACCGTTTGCTTGTATCTGTTTTATCAACATATAGTACGCCTTCCACACCATTATACTCTGGAAGATATATTTGATTAGTAGTAAGCCAATAAACTCCACCGGATGGATTGCGGCTGTTAAGTTCATCGAATTTTGAATATTCTTCACTTGTGCCACCAGTACATGCATTGCGCAATGCGACGAAATCTTTCTTTGTTGGAATGCGCCAAGAGCCTCCAAGCTTTTCTTTTACAGCATCGCCTGAAGCCCGGGTGTATGTACCTGAGCTGTAGCCATAAGTGGCGTATTGGGAATACCATTCATCAAATGTCAACGAGCCATCTGTATTTGCATACCTGTGCGCATATCGTACATTTGTCTCACCAAAAGCATAGTAGTCGCCATAGCATGTCATTCGAGAGCCAGCAACGGTTGTTGCGCCAAGATTCATCGTAGCCCACTTTTTGCCTCCTATCTCAACATACTGTACAAACTTATCAGCATCAATTGTCAGGCCTATAACCTTGTTCTTACCCATAACTATGGTCGCTGATTTTGCGGTGTAAGGCATACGTGTGCCTGCCCCGGTCAATGTGAACTCATAGTCAGCAGCTTGATTATAGCTGTCGGTAGTTGCAAAGACAAAGGCCACACCATCTGAGTTGCTTATACCGGTTACAGCATCGCCCTGAGTTCCAAGTTTAGCGACTATCTCATCAGAATTCACCTGATAGCCTTCAATAGGTTTCAATCTGTCGCAGCTAAGTGTGTAAGTCGTGTTTGCATCGTATTGCAGACCTTTAACTACCACCTGAATCTCTGTAAGGAATAACCAGTCAGTGATGGTTGATGTGATAACGTTCGTTGTGCTGTTATAAGAATATGGTTGACAAGCCACCGTCTTCAGGTCACCATTATAGATTGCCTTGAGTGTTCCAAGTGCTTTCGGCTTATTACCAGAAACATCAGCATCGACATCAGTATTCCATGTTGTCCCATCATATGCAATAACAAGATCCGGCTCTTCAGGTGTGTCATATCCCCAGTTGGTATTATGGTCAAACCATATCAGTATCTTATCGCCTGTCTCAAAACTTGTCTTTACGATAGCTCGTGATTCGTCTTGTGTGCCGGCAACGGTGATGTTTGCCTTTATTGCATTGCCATTAACATAGGAAGTAGCATCCGTTGTATTGCTATTACCTGCTGTTGTATCTTCGCTTGTGCATGAAACGAAAGTAAATGCCATTGCCAAGATGACATTCATGAGGAATATTGATTTTTTCATATTTACGTCTGTTTAGGTGGGTTATATTAATTCCCACCTTAAGATTTAACTAAATTGTCAGGTTTGACGTTTTGCCACCTTTCGGTTTCTTTCCAGTTCAAACTGTAAGTTGTTGCAGTCACGTAGCCCGCTACGCTCCATTAACAAACTTACACTTTGACCTCGAAAATAACCTCGAAATCTGTCAAAACGAATAAATAGAACTCACCTTTAAGTAATTAGAACACTATGTCTGACAGGTCATCAAGGTTCTCAAGCGAGGACTTTGACAATCCTTGTTCAGTATCTGGATTTTTGAACGGATCATCTACAACGAGTCCACTTCCAGCCAATACATGCACATCTCCGAGTGCTATAACACTTACTTTGGGTTTTACGTACCCTCTCTTTGCATTCTCACAAAGGGCAGACACATCAATAATATTCTTGTTCATGTCGTAATAAATGAATTATTGAGACTTCGTTTTTAGTAATCAACGCATTCTATGCAAACTATTCTGCTGTTACAGGGACAGCAGTGAACCATCTCCATTTAGTCTTGTTACTATCCTTGAGCTCTTCTTTGATACGGCCGTCGCTGTAACTACTGATAGCACACTTGGTAATAACGTCCTCGCGTCCTGTACTTATTTCGTACTTGTCATACAATGCGGTACGTATGCCGAAGTGATCACCATGAGTACAACCTCTGTCTATCTGCCATGAGAATATCTTATACTCAGCCAGATGTGTATCGTCATCGTGCTTGAATGTATCATTTCCGGCATCTGTGTTCTGCGTAAATATAAGCACGTTATCATCGTCAGGGATATTATAGAATCCTAAGGAGTCTGACAGTACAGTATATAACGAAGGCTTAACATCCTTTTTTCCGGCATACTGCTGATATGTCTCACGTGCCATAGCTACGTTAAGGAAATCGCCTGAGAGACCGGTTTCCGTAAGCAACTTGTCACAATTCTTCACAGCCACGCCATCATCGTTATAACGCGGGAAGCCTTTCGTCTTGAACTCCTTGTCATTAAGAAGAGTGAAGAAATCAATCTCCTGCATCTTTCGAGACAAACATACATGATACTCTTGGTTGTTACGATAGAGGCTATCACGACGGTTAATGCGCTGTGCCTCTGTTTTTGTCGTCTTTTGGAAAGCATCAACGTCGTCAACGAGAGCTTGCAGATCATTAGTGCGCAGACTCTCGCTGCCAGTATAGTCAATGATGTTCTGCTTTATGCAGATTGCCACGATGATGGCAGCATTTATCAGCACGCTATGCTCGTTGTCAACGATAGCCTCACGGATAGGATAGCCATCATGTTCCCATTTACATACTTTCATATACCCTTCCAGCGATTCTGGGTAGCTGTTGTATGGAGGTCGCTGCGTACAATAACTCTCAAGCATCTGCTCGGTGAGTTCCTTGAAGGCTTTTACATCTGTGGTGCTTGCCCACGTTTTCAGCGTCTGTACTATCTGCGCCGTTTTCTCATCATCGGTAAGCTTCGAGTCCTCGACTATTGGCTTAAGAGTATTCAGCAAGCCCTTCATCTTAGCATTCAGGGAAGCGAGGTTGTTGATACGGTTGTTATAATCTGTGGCAGGTGTCACGGCGTCCACCTTATTCATCACAGTCTTCAGTTCGTTGTCTATCTTCTGCAGCTCAATGTCGATATGGTCCATTCGTTGGTTGAGCTCTTGCCAGTACTTAAACATTGTAGAGCTCGTCCAGTTCAGTATATTCGCGACTAACGACATACAGAAGCTGCAGATACCGAGAGCACCTGTAAAAGCTGAGAATATAGAACCTCCAGCTCTTGATGACATAACCTTGCTTTCCGCACCATCATACTTTTCGTTAACAACATCTTTTATCTTCAGGAAATAATCCTCACCGCTTATGTATTGGTCAGCTGATAGATGTGCTGATAAAATAGGATTCTTACCATCTGCATCGGCATAGCATCTGCCACACTCACTGCAGTACCAATGTTCTACGTTTCCACTTTCAGTCAACGTCTGCGCCTTAGCAGCAACGTGCTGCAGTTTAGATGCATCGCAAGCATCAAGGGCTGCACCCTCATATACTGTCTTCGTAAAGCCGCACTCCGAACAAACGTATGACACTTTGCGTGGCAACAAACAGGTAGGAGAGCTCATTTCCTCTGTCTTATACACATGTATGTGCATATTTCCACCTGTCACACTGATGCCGCTCGTTGTCTCTGCAGAGACGGGGTTTTCATGATCGCAATTGATATTGCCTATTGATATGCTGCGGTTATCTGTAGTCTCTGAAACACAGTTCAGCATCGACTTCACGCCGTGCTCACACTCTCCGTGCAACGACAGTGTAGGTATATTAACCTTGCAATTGCCCGATTCCACAACGACACATCCACCATAAACATCGACATTACCATTTAAGGTGCCACTAAAGTCGCTGTCAAGATACACGTTCGTGCTACTTTTGATGGCATTTGTTGCCATCACGCTGATGCCGCCATCTAAAACGATAACGTTGTCATAATCCTCTGTCTGATCTGACGACAAGAGTGCTTCTGTCTGTGACAACGTCTTTATTGTGCCCGATGCTCCCTGCAAGCTCAGCGATGCCTTATTAAGGTCAATGCCACCTTTTGTAAATGTCAGTGTATGACCGTTAAGGTCAATGGAAATAAAGCTTGGATATTCATCTGGTATCTTTACACTTGTCTCTGAGCAGTCGCTACCGAGTTTTATGCAGCCGGCAGTCGTATTCTGGGTGTAAGCCTTAATTGCAGCATCAAGCGATGCATACTCAGCATCACCTACAAAATATTTGCCGCCTTCAGCAACTATATCGCTACCGGAATCTTTCTCGCTACAGCTTAGAATGCATAATGCTGTTGCGATGATGAGCAACATTTTCTTCATGGTTTTGTGTTGATTGTTGTTAATAAAAAGTGTTTGTAAGTTAGAAATAAAATTTAATCTGTCTGCGACATTAAAATCGTTACAAATATACTCAAAATAATAGAGAATGTCGTGCAATTGATTATAACTTTAACATAATTTAACCAAATGTATAACTTAAATAAGATAATGGTCATTATGCATAAGAATATAAATAATGTAGTAATTTGTTACGAGCAACTACTCAAAACAATACAAATAGTAGGCATGGAAAATAAGTCTGGAGCAGCAAAGACTGAGTAATTAAAAAGTAAAGACTCAGTAATTGCAAGACAATTACTGAGTCTTTACATCGTAATTACTGAGTCTTTATATTATAAAGCAATATCACTGACGACGTAAGAGGTACTAAGTTACGCGGTCATTTGATAGTTAATGAAGCAGCATCTTTACTGTCAAGAAATGAGAAAGCATGTCTGTCGAGCAACAAGAGAAAATTAAATAAGATTAGTATTAAATAAAAACGCACCCCCAATGGTAATACCAACGGAATTGCGTTTTTCAGAATTACTGTTGACAGTATGCTATCTCATTTTATTACCTTCTTTGCTTTTTGTAAAGGCCGATATACATCCAGAACTTTTCTGGATGGACATCAGACAGTTTGAAGCCTAATGGCCATCCGACTTCAAACGCGGCTGCTATTATCAAGTATATCCAAGTCATGACTACTATCGGTGGGTTCTATTAATTCCCACCGATAAAATAAACTATTTTTGGGATAATATCGTTTTGTCATCTTTGGTTTCAGCATTTTGTCCCGTAGGCGAAAGCTCGGCTCAAATTGTAAGAACTTTAGTTGCATAGCCCGCTATGCGCCTTCAAGATTCTTACACTTTGCCAACGAAAATAACATCAAAACCTGCCAAAGCAAATTAATAGCCCCCACCTATATTTGTTCTTCGTACATCAGATAATGACTCTCATGCATGCCAAGTTTCAGGTATCTCGTCTTTGCCGTCTCGTTGGAGCGGTCAACATAAAGTCGCAGCTGGCTTACGTTTTCGCTTCGAGCTTCGGCTTTCAGACAATTATACATTGCCGTAAAGATACCTTGTCCACGACGATCGGGCATAACATAAACACTCTGTATCCACCAGTACCAACCGCAATTCCAGTCACTCCATTCCTTGGTGAGCATCATGCTGCCGACGACAATGCCGTCTGTACATGCCACATAATATCTGCCTTTGCTGGCGTCGTCCATGACAGCACGTACACCCCGCAGGACACATGCCTTGTCAAGTAGTGTGTCCTCCGATTCCATTGCCATATCGACCTGGAACTGTGCTATCGTCTCGGCATCAGCAGCGACACCTTTTCTTATTTCTACGTTCATCCTATTAGTTTCTTTATCTGTTTGTCTGAAGCTTCAGGCAGAATAGCCTTGAAGTATTCGTACATGCGGCTGTATGACTCATCCGGAGTGCGTTGGCAGATGCATGCGTCCTTGCCGAACAGTTGCTCAGGAGTAGTGAGCAACGACCATCCCCAGCCGTACTCCCTGCCATGACGGTCATGGGGATAGACGAAGTCTTCTGTCACGATGTAACAACCCATCTGCAGTCGGGTGATGTAGGCATCGAACTTGCTGCGCATGCGTGTTCCATTGAAGCCACATGCGGCACGGAGCTGGCGCGTTATGAGGCTGCCACTCTCCCATAGTACGCTGAGGATGGTATCTTCGATACTTCCTTCCTCCGGCTTTGGCATTATTGAGCGGCGGTAGTTATAGAAGTCGGGCCACCACTCCTTACTGATATATCCAGCCTTCTTGTTGAAGAACTTGCCATACACGCATGAGCCTTCACTGACAATAGGGCCTTTCCATTTCCACATAGGCCAATCCCAGCCGCCGTCAGGAAACGTAACATACCTGCAGTCATCTGCAACGATGTCTTCTGCCGAATAACCGAAGATGCCACTATCGAGCAGAGGAAGGAAGCCTATCTGCCGGATAAACTCTGATAATTGAGCAGCGTTGTATATTTCAGAATGATCAATCATTTTACAATCTGATAATTAACTATTTAGTCGTATTCTATTAATGATTACTTGCATATCATCTTGTCTTATGCAACTCACAGTCATCTTCGTGTGAATCAATTACACCGATGGCCTGCAACAATGAGTATATTATGGTGCTGCCGACGAATTTCATTCCACGTTTCTGAAGGTCGTGACTCAACGCGTCTGATAACGGGGATGTCGTAACATCATTCTCAAACACCAATGGTTCTGGAGCGTCGTCAGGCAAGTTTAAGTGTTTACGGGCAAAACTCCATATGTAGTTGTCGAAACTACAGTATTCCTTCTGTATCTCAACGAAGCATCTCGCATTATTAACAGCAGCACGTATTTTAAGCTTGTTGCGTATGATGCCTCTGTCAGCACACAGGTCGGCAATCTTTTCGTCATCATAAGACACCACCTTCGTGACATCAAAGTTATCGAAAGCACATCTGAATGCCTCACGTTTATTCAACACACACTCCCACGACAACCCCGCCTGAAACGATTCAAGCACAAGCATTTCGAACAGTTTACGGTCGTCGTGTACAGGAATGCCCCATTCATAATCATGGTATTCAATATAGAGCGGGTTATTAGGATTTGCCCAGTGACAGCGCTTCATAACATTGTGATTTTATTCATAATTACTCTAACTAAAGTGCAAAATTAGTAATTTTTCTTGAAACAATCAAGTTTTTTGGCATTCTTGATTACTTTTTTCTGAATAATATAGTCTGAAATCATGAATAAAGCAATGACAATGACAGTAAAATCGCAGCAGCATATTACCTTGAACAACATAATAGTGAAACATTTCCTCGAGCACAAAACAGAATATTTGAATATGACCACCAGAGTCAACGATTATAAACAAAAAGTCCCGCTGGATTAATCCAGCGGGACTTTGTCTATTATCTATATTGTAAAATATATCTGCAACCTACATCTTAAATCCACTTAAGATAAGCGAAGTCACAACGATGAGGGAGAGCCTCATTCTTAGGATACATACGAGCACATGCCTTGTATGAACCAGCTGTTGAAGGAGTGTAGTGTGCCTCGAATGTGTAGAGGTTACCCTCAACCTTGACAACCTCGAATGGGATAACACGCTTAATCTCACGGTCAGTATCGCTCATGTCGTCCTTGAGGATGACAAGCTCAACACCGATAGCATCGTTAAGGCCCTGTTCGTCAATAACGAACTTCATATCAATAGCCTTACCGGTTGCAAGTCCCTCTTCAAGGTTAGAAGAACTCTCGACAACATTGATGCTGTCCCAACGCTGTGCAACGACTTCCTTCCATGCAGCAATCTCTTTTGCCTTCTTGTTATCGTCAGCAGAGAGCTCGGCGAAACGAGCAGCCTCCTTGTTGTAGAAACGCTCATAGTAGTCATCGAGCTGACGCTTCATAGTATAGTGAGGAGCGATTGTAGCGATAGAATTCTTTACTACCTGCATCCAGCCTTCGCTGACACCATTCTCGTCCTTAGCATAGTAGAGAGGTATGATGTCATTCTCAAGCATGTTGTAGATAGTAGCAGCATCAAGCTGGTCCTGATAGCCCTGGTTCTGATATGTACGCTTCTCAGGGAGAGCCCATCCAGCACCCTCGCGATAGCCTTCTACCCACCATCCATCAAGGACAGAGAGGTTAACGACACCGTTCATCTCGGCCTTCTCGCCTGATGTACCTGATGCCTCGAGAGGACGTGTAGGAGTATTCATCCAGATGTCGCAACCGCTGACGAGACGACGAGCGAGCTGCTGGTCGTAGTCCTCAAGGAAGATAATCTTACCGAGGAACTCTGGACGCTGCGAGATCTCATAGATGCGCTTGATGAGGCCTTGGCCACCGCCATCAGCAGGGTGAGCCTTACCAGCGAAGAGGAATGTTACAGGATGCTCAGGGTTGTTGACAATCTTTGAGAGACGTTCAAGATCTGTAAAGAGAAGGTGAGCACGCTTGTAAGTTGCGAAACGACGGCAGAAGCCGATAGTAAGCGCATTAGGGTTAATCATGTTCAGGAGGCTGACAACACGTGCAGGGTCACCCTGGTTACGGAGCCATACATCCTTGAACTTAATCTTGATATACTCTGCAAGCTTCTTCTTCAGAATCATACGTGTCTCCCAGAGTTCAGCGTCAGGACAGTTGTATATACCGTGCCAGTGCTTCTCGTTAGACTGATCCTTGAAATACTTCTTGTCGAGGTACTTAGCATAGATCTTACGCATCTCAGTAGCACACCATGTTGGGAAGTGAACGCCATTAGTTACATAGCCAACGTGGTTCTCCTCTGGCCAGTAGCCAGCCCAGATAGGAGCGAACATCTTCTGCGATACCCAGCCGTGGAGCTTAGAAACACCATTTGACTCCTGGCATGTGTTGAGAGCAAATGTTGACATGGAGAATTTCTCATTAGGGTCGTTAGGGTTTGTACGGCCCATGCCGATGAACTCATCCCAAGAGATGCCAAGCATCTGTGGATAGCCACCCATGTACTTACCGAAGAGGTCCTTATCAAAATAGTCATGACCTGCTGGCACCGGAGTGTGGCATGTGTAGAGGCCACTGGCACAAACAAGCTCAAGAGCCTGGTTGAATGTCAGACCTTCATTGATGTAGTCAACAAGACGCTGGAGGTTGCAGAGAGCAGCATGACCCTCGTTGCAGTGATAAATCTGCTTCTTGATGCCAAGCTTCTTGAGTGTGAGCATACCACCGATACCGAGCAGAATCTCCTGCTTCAGACGGTTCTCCCAATCACCGCCATAGAGAGCGTGAGTGATAGGACGATCGTACTCAGAGTTCATATCGTTATCTGTATCAAGCAGATACAGCTTTACACGGCCGACATTGGCTGTCCATACGCTGGCATGAACCATGTAGTTCATGTAAGGAACCTCAACAACAAGTGGCTGACCTGTAGCAGGATCCATAGTGCGGACGATAGGCAGAGAGTTGAAGTTCTGTGCATCGTAGATGGCAATCTGGTCACCCTCCATAGAGATTGACTGCTTGAAGTATCCGTTACGATAGAGGAAACCGACAGCACACATATCAACGTTAGAGTCAGAAGCCTCCTTAACATAGTCGCCAGCAAGCATACCAAGACCACCTGAGTAGATCTTCAGTACCTGTGAGATGCCATACTCCATACAGAAGTAAGCTACTGATGGACGGGTAGTGTCAACAGGCTGCTTCATGTAGTCAGTGAAGAGCTTATAGACATTCTTCACTTTCTTGAGGATTTCCTTATCCTTGGCACACTCTTCCTTACGCTCGTAAGGGAGCTTTTCAAGGAGAAGCACAGGGTTCTGCTCGCACTTCTCAAAGAGTTCGCTGTCGAGAGAACGCCAAAGGTCACGTGCCTCATAGTTCCATGCCCACCAAAGGTTGTGAGCTATTTCGTCAAGGCACTCAAGCTCTGCTGGGAGACTTGACTTTACAGTCATGTTCTTCCATACTGGAGCATTTGCATAGTTTGCTTTGATTTTCATAATATGAATTTATAATTAATGTATTTATCTGATTGTCGATTTATATAATACGATTTACCTATTTATACAGAAAAAATCACCTTATTATATATTACGCGCGTGAATGTCCAATCTATTACGAACGTCTGACATAGGACACGAGAGGATTTAGACATCAGCTTAGTAATTTAAGCGTAACCACATCAGTTTCTGAATGTTATCAACGCTTAGATGCTTTAGTAAGTGCAATGTCATAAGCCTGATGGTAATACTCAATGAAGTTACTCCACAAAGCCCTCTTAGAGAGCTTTTCTGCATTGCTGCGTGCCTTCTTCACCTGAGCGTCAGAGAACTTAGAGAACTTCACAACAGTATCTTTGATAACATCAGCTACCTCAGAGAAGTTGTAGTCAGTACGATGAATTGTCTTCACACCGTCCTCTATCTCCGAATCACTTCCCTTCACTGTATTTGCCCAAGCGCCAAAACCAGCGAGGTCAGTAGTGACACAAGGAACCTTGAATGCGACTGACTCAAGCGGCGTATATCCCCATGGCTCATAATAAGAAGGATAGATTGAGAGGTCGTTGCCGAGAACCAGGTCGTAATAATCCTTATTGAATATTCCGTCGTTGCCATTAAGATAGCACGGAATAAAGATAAGCTTCACATTATCAGTTGAACGGTTGCACATGTCGCAATACTTGAGCTGGTCAAGTACGTTATCATACTGCATATTGTTGAGCCAGTGTGTCAGCAGAGGGAACTCTAACGGAGTATCGAAAGTTTTGCCACTTTCCATGCGCTCCTTCAGATCTTCTCGCGCATCGCGTACCCAACCAGGAACCTCAACAAGGGCAATAACCTTACGGTCGAGACGGTCATCACGCAGCAGACGGTTCATTGCCTCTATAAACGCGTCAATACCTTTATTGCGGAATTCGTATCGTCCACTTGTGCCAATAATAATTGTATTGTCATCAAATGTTTCACCGAGAAGACAGTTGGCAACTTGGAATATTGTCTTGCGAGCCTCTCTGCGCTTCTTTGTGAAAGCAGCACCTTTAGGCACGAAGTCATTCTCAAAGCCATTAGGAAGTACAACGTCGCATGGTTTATCAAGTAGTTCGGCACTCTCACGGGCAGTAATGTCAGAGACAGTAGTAAAGGCATCAGCAAACTTTGCCGACTGTTTCTCAATAGAGTGCTTTGATTCTACATTGAGTTCCTGTGCCATCTGATCACCGTTATAAGCCCAGAGATAATCGTACAGAGGCTTGTGGTTACCAGCTATAGAACGTCCGATACTTGTTGCGTGAGTTGTCCAGACGGTACCTATCTTAGGGAGTTTATCTTTAAGATACAGCATACCGAGACCTGTCATCCACTCGTTGGCATGGTAGATAACCTTCTGTGAAGAGAGACAGAGATACTGATAGAGATTCTCCACTACGAGTGCTGCAGCATACGAGAACATCGAAGCCTCGTCATAATCACCATAGGCATGGAGCGAGTCAACCTGATACTTCTCCCACATCTGTCCATAGATGCGGTCTTTCTCACTGAAATACTGCTGAAAATCAACAAGTATGGCAATAGGATTTCCAGGAACGGTCCATCGTCCCACTTTTACCTTCAGTCCTTCGGCATTTGCCTTCTTCTCCCAATTTTCCAGCAGTGAAGCATTTTCCTTGAAGTAAGGAGACTTCTTATCGCCCCAACAATCAGGACCGATGAATATCAGTCTGTCGTTGAGTTCATCATGTAATGTTTTTGCACGTGTGGAAAGCACGGTGTATATACCACCAACTTTGTTACATACCTCCCAGCTTGATTCAAATATGTAATCTGGGAACAATCTTTTATTATCCATCTAAAATATTATATAATACGTTGCAAAGGTACAAAAAATATTTCAGATAGAAAAGTTTACATAAAAGATATTTGAAACAATAACATAATAATTTGATATACGTCTATGTGTCAACAAGTTATTTTGACGAATCATCAAATCTTTTTATCAATTGTTATTGTTTTGTTGTGATTAAAAAAATACTGTCCTTTGTTTTTGGTAAAGCACCAGAAATCAATAGCATGTTCAGGACAGTAGTGATAACATGCCATACAGGTGAGACATTGGTTGGTATGCAACCATGATGGTTGTCCGTCTTTCATTTGCATATTCCCTACAGGGCAATGCTTAACACATTTGCCGCAGCCGATGCATTTGTTTGCGTCAACCTTAAACCTTTTGTCTGTTATAAGATAATTATAAAAGAATTTACCAAGTACACGGCTGTAGAGTCGTGGCATTGCTCCACGTTCAATATGCATACGTATAGAGCGCTGATCGACAAGGATGTCAGCAAACTTCTGCAGCATGCCGTTAGCGTTCATTTTCTTTTCAGCCTCACGCAAGTCAGGATCAACATCCATAAATGGCAAGCCCACATACGACTCAGGCATGACGAGGCAGCAACATGCGTGCACGTTAAATCCGTTTGCCGTGAGCAATGATTCGAGTTGGTCGGTATATTCTCCGCAGCTATCGCCACAAGTCACAAGGAAATAGCAATAGTGTTTGCTTATCAACTGTTGTCCTGTGCAAGTAATTGTAAGTCGGTTGACGAAGTCACGCACCATAGGCTGTACTCGCCATCCATGTACAGGCAGACAGAACCCGATGCGTTCGCCATCATGTAGGTGATAGGTACAATCTCCCTTGACAGCGTCGGGTATGGACACTTTCCTATCGTTGGTTATCTTAGCCAATTGCTCAGCGGCCCAACGTGTGTTTCCTGTACAAGAGAGATAGAAAATCATCTGTTTTAATTAAGGATTAAGAGTTAAGAATTAAGAGATAAGAGTTAAGAGTTAAGATATGCACCACTCGTTCATGTCTGTAGGCGAAAGATAATCTTTAATCTCTATACTTTATTCTTTATACTTTATACTCTATACTCTATACTTTATACTCTATACTTTATACTCTATTCTTTATTCTCTATTCTTTATTCTCTATTCTTTATTCCTTATTCCGTCACTATATTGTTTCGGTCCGAACTTACAATGAAGCAAGACTATCTTGCTATCCTTCTGCGAACGGCAGACATACTCAAAAGTGAAGCCCGCTTCCTTATAGGGTTCTATTTGCGGGTTTTGTCGCAAGGATGTCAGCATAGCCTTCTCCAGTTTCTTCTCCTGGCTTTTGATAGCATCAGCGTTATCGATTAGTCCAGTGAAGGTCATGTAGTATATCTGCGTCTTTGTCTTACGGTCGAAGACAAGACTATCTGTTATAACACTGTTCTGCGGAGGTGTAGGACAGAACTTCTCAGTATATTCCTTTGACTCACGCTCTGCCCTATCCTCTAACGACTCGTGACAAGAGGAGAGTGTGGCAACAGCAATAGTACATATTGCAAATGACGATAGCAATCTCATTATCTACACCTTATATTATTATTCATCAGATGTCAGCGCCTGTCGTAATGCTTGCGCAAGCTGATCCGGACAACTGGTATTCTTAAAGCCACAACGTGTGCCTTCAAGACGTTTGGCCACCTCCTCAGCTTTCATACCGCGCACGAGGGATGAAATGCCGGATGTGTTTCCGTTGCAGCCACCTATAAACTCAACATCTGCGACAAGTCCGTCATCATCAATGGCGATGTTGATAAACTTAGCACAGGTGCCGTGTGTTTCGTATGTTAATGTCTTCATTGAAGAGTTAGAGGAGTTAGGAGTTAGGAGTTAGGAGTTAGGAGTTAGGAGTTAGCAGTTATGGTTTGCTAATGATATGCCAACAGACTCCTAACTCCTAACTTCTAACTCCTAACTGACAATTACTTCATGTTAGTGTAAACACTCTGAACGTCATCAAACTCCTCGAGCTTCTCAATCATCTTGTCGAGGGTCTCACGCTCTTCATCAGTAACTTCCTTAAGGTCGTTAGGGATATAGGTAAACTCACCACCAACACCCTCAAAGCCCTTGTCCTCAAGGAACTTCTGAATCTGTGCGTACGACTTAGGATCGCCATAGATGGTAATGGTGCGCTCATCCTTCTCCTCATCGTAGTCCTCGTCAAACTCGTCATCGACATTATAGTCGATAAGTTCAAGGATGAGGTCGTCCATATCGAGGTCCTCAGGCTTCTGGAAAGTGAAGACGCACTTATGGTCGAAGAGGAACGAGAGTGAACCTGTTGTGCCGAGGTTGCCCGAGAACTTGTTGAACACTGAGCGTACGTCAGCGACGGTACGTGTGGTATTGTCAGTCAGTGTATCAACGAAGACAGCGATGCCATGAGGACCATATCCCTCGTATGTCACCTCCTTGTATGAGCTCTTGTCCTTGCCCATAGCGTTCTTGATGGCACGCTCGATGTTATCCTTCGGCATGTTCTCACGCTTACAAGTAGCGATGATAGAACGGAGTGTTGGGTTATTCTCTGGTTCTGGACCACCAGCCTGTACAGCAATAGCGATCTGCTTACCCAGACGTGTAAATGTCTTTGCCATGTGGCCCCAGCGCTTCAGCTTGGTGGCCTTACGATATTCAAATGCTCTTCCCATTGTTTTTAATTAAGAATTAAGAATGAAGGATGAAGAATTATGATTACCTTTACAAACCGAAATCTTACAT
>R03__coassemble_351_pt1 | contig 27493 bp, 14 predicted proteins | sample R03__metabat2_low_PE_024 | metagenome-assembled genome bin R03 | reverse complement strand
CATATATATCATATATTAATGAATAACGAACTCAAACAGACAAAGCATATCACCAAGTTCCCCCCTGGGGGGCTAAGGGGCTTTCCCATGCGCTTAGGGGGCTTACTTTTGATGATAGCCCTCACTCTAAGCCTTAGCCTTTCGGCCCAGACAAAGAAGTCGTCGGCTACGAAGACAAAGGCAAAGACCACCGCCACGACAAAGAAGACCTCGTCGAAGACGAAGGGAAAGGCTACCGCCAAGAAAGCCGCCACACCCACCAACGCCAACATAAAAGGCCTGCAGAACCAGCGGGCCGCCATACAGAAGCAGATACGCCAGCAGGAAGCAGCGCTCCGCCAGAACCGTGCTGACGTCAAGAAACGTCTTGATGACCTCATGGTTATCACCGGAGACATCGAGACATCACGGCGTTCCATCGACAGCATCAATCACGACATACACAACATACAGGGCAACATAGACATCCTCAACAGCCAACTCGCAACACTCGACCAACAGCTTCGCGAACGCCGGCAGCGCTACGTGAAGGCCATGCGCTATATGAACCGCCACAGCACCATACAGGATCAGCTCATGTTCATATTCTCAGCAAAGTCGTTCACGCAGATGTACCGACGCCTACGCTTCCTCCGTGAGTACGCCTCATACCAGAAAGTACAGGGCGAGCAGGTCAAGATCAAGCAGGAAGAGATAAACAGCAAGCAGGAACAGCTGAAGACCGTAAAGGGTCAGAAGAACAACCTATTATATAAAGGTAAGAAGGAAAACGCCATCCTCGAAGGCAAGAAGGCCGAGCAGCAGGAGATGGTTGGCAAGCTGCAGAAACAGCAGAAGACCATCCAGAGCATCATCGACGAGCAGAAGAAGAAGGATGCTGCACTGAACGCACAGATTGATGCCGAGATAGCCAAGGAGGTTGAGCGGGCCCGTCTGCGTGCCGAGGCAGAGGCAAAGAAACGCGCTGCCGCCGAGGCTGCTGCCCGTAAGAAGGCCGCCGAGGAGCTGGCACGCAAGAAAGCGGAGGCGGAACGCCGCAAGCAAGAGGCAGCCCGACGCATCGCCGAGGCTATTGCTGCCGAGCAGAAGGCAAAGGCAGAAGCCGCCGCCGCTGCCGCCGCTGCCGCCCGTAATGAGGCTGAGGCAAAGGCAGCTGCCGAGAGTAAGCGTGCCGCACAGCGTGCCCGCGAGGCCGAGGCAGCACGTATCGCAGCCGAGCGCAAGGCCATCGAGGAGAAGAAACGTGCCGACAAGGAGGTTGCCGAGGCACGCGAACAGGCACAGCCGACAGTCACCGTCTCTGCTGCCGACCGCATGCTGAGCGGCGGCTTTGAGTCAAACCGAGGCCGACTGCCTATGCCGGTCACCGGCAGCTGCCGCGTCGTGTCGCACTTCGGACAATATACTGTCGAGGGACTCCCTAACGTTCACCTCGACAACAAGGGCATCAACATACTCGGTTCGGCAGGATGCGCGGCGCGTGCGATATACGATGGTGAGGTGAGTGCCGTCTTCGGATACGGTGGACAGATGGTCGTCATGGTACGTCATGGACAGTACATCTCCGTCTATTGTAACCTCAGCAGCGTCAGTGTGGCACGCGGACAGAAGGTATCCACACGTCAGCAGCTCGGCACCGTCGGCAACAACAACATCCTGCAGTTCCAGTTACGCAAGGGTACGGCAAAGCTTAACCCTGAAGCATGGCTCGGACGATAGTCCCTGCTGATTGCAGTGAAGTAAATAGCAAAACTTTCGCTTAGTATAAGTGCCAGCTAACTCTTTCATTATCAAGAATTAAAGAAATTAAGAAGTTTACTTATTGAATTATCAAGAAAATTTAGAAGATTGAAATAAAATCTCAAAATGAGATTTTATTTCCTTCTAACACTTCTTGTTCATTCCCGTCAGACATTCTATAATTCTATAATTCTTGACAAAAAAAGATGCAAAAGTTCGGTTAATAGTTAATATTTAACAGTTAATAGTTACTGGTGGTTCACGGCCGTGACAAGTTTCAAAAAGACAGCCAATGCATAAAGTATTAAAGATAATAGGCATAGCCATCGCAACACTCATCATACTCGTGGGTGCTGCGGTGGCTTTTGTGTGTTATGAGATAAGCGACACCAAGCTCGCCCAGAACACACAGAGTTACCTGACAGACGTATTCGGCACCGAGGTGAAACTTGAGGGTGCAAAGCTCCGGCCGCTCGAAAACACCATGGCCATCTATAACTTCAACATCAAGGACCGTGCCGGTGTTGACATGCTTCATGTAGATACACTCGAAGCATCCTTTGACATCTGGGAACTGCTACAGAACCGCATCTGCGTCCATGGCTTCAACCTTGCGGGCGCGACGGGCGTTGGCTACAAGGTGCGCAAGGACACGGCAGCAAACTATCAGTTTGCCATTGATGCCGTACACTTTGTCGGCGACAAACTCAAAAACAAGAAGAAGAACAATAAGAAGCACCGCCACGAGCTGTTTGTCGATCTGCGTGACATACGCATAGCACGCACCTCGGCAAAGTGGGACGTTCTGTCTGCCGACACACTCAATACCGCTGACCATAAGCAGCTGGACCTTAACCACCTGTGGGTGCACAACATGGGCATGCGTGTCACACTGCATGGCGGTGGTGCTCCTGGCTCATTCGTCGGCCGACTGTATTACCTTAATGTCACTGAGCGTAACTCATGCACGGCCGTGGCAATACGCGACATACGCTTTAACGGCAAGAGACGCACTACCAGCCTTGGCGAACTGGACTTCAAATATCAGGACAAACACCTGCACATCGATGATATAAAGGCTGACATAACTGCCAAGAACGGCGTTGATGTCAACCATCTCTCGGTAAAGGATATATTCTTCGAGAACGGCATCGGCGTCAAGCCAATACCTTACTCGCCCATGCGAGGACACTTCGATGCTAAGCATGTCAAGCTGAACGTCACCCTCGACGCCTCCGCAACGTGCCTCACAGCCGACTCGGTGGCTATGCGCATAAACCGCATCAGCGGCATAGAGCATAACTCGGGCCTCTATCTCGACAGCGTATCCCTGTCGATGAACACCAACCGCGATAAGGGATTGCTGAGCGATGTACATGTCTTCTCGGGTAAGAACCGCGTCTCAATAGGCAAGATATTCTTCAATCTGCCACGCTACGGCGCTAAGAAACGTCCGTTCACATTTGCCACAACAACCATCACGGCACATGCCATGCTAAAGGAGTTGGCATACGCCTTCACACCGTCGCTGAGCCAGTTTACCACCCCGCTGCGCCTGACGACGACGGCAAAGGGTGATAACAAACGCATAAACTTCAGCGATATACACGTCTTCACGCCCGATCAGCGCCTACAACTCTATGCCGACGGCTATTTCAACCTCCCTCAGCACAAGGGCGAACGCCTCTCGATGGCCTTTGATGTCAAGAAGCTTACGGCCGTGCGCGGTATCAAAGACCAGATTATCCGGCACTTTATGTTGGACGACAAAGGCATGAACTTCATCCGCGACCTGGGCGATGTGACATACCGCGGCAGTGCCGTGCTGCCTTATCGCCGGCAGATGTTCAAGGGTCTGCTGACCACGCGCTGGGGCTCATTCAATGTCGATGTGAAGCTCAACTCCGACACTTACTACATGACGGGCTCGCTGTCAACACACGACTTCCACCTCGGTGGCTATCTCGGCAATAATAATCTGGGTGATGTCTCGCTCGTTGCTGATGTCAAGATGGACATCGTCAGCAAGCGCATGGCACGCATCTTGCACCGCAAGCGTGGCAAGATTCCTGCCGGAACGATTAAGGGACGTGCCCTTGAGGCGAGCTACAAAGGCATCAAGATAAAGAATGTTGACTTCGACATCGTCAGCGATGCCGAGACAGCACACGGCACCTTAGGTGCTACGGGCAAGGTTATGGACCTCTCATGCGACTTCTCGTTCAACGATGCCGACATCAAGCACAGCCTCAAGGTGAAGCCACACATCGAGATGCATAACTTCGTCAAGGACCTCGCGCCTGTCAAATGGCTGAAGAAGATATTCAGCAAAAAGAAGAAAAAGACAGAGGAAGAAAAGGAAGGAAAATAAGACCAGAGCGCTTGTAAACAATGACAGGGGCGCCTGTAAATAAAAACAGGGGCGCTTATAAGGAAAAGTAGGGGCGCTTGTAAACAAAGACAGAGCCCCCAGAACATAAAACGAGGGCTGACGGCTTGCTGTTGATACACGGACAATTGTCCGATATCGGACAAACAGCAAGCCGCCAGTCCTCTTTTTTATGCTAACGATTGCCAGCGTCTTTCGTTATGGCTGCCAGTGGCAATGGCAGGTGTTACCAGCGCCTTTCGTTATGGGCACCGCTGCCGGCACTAACGGCTGCCAGCGCCTTTCGTTATGGCTGTCAGCGGCAGTGGCAGGTGCTGTCGGTAGCAGTGTTAGCTGCACCCCTACTCTACCGGTTTGAAATCCTCGTCCTCGACGCCCAACGAGGCATCCTTATAGATAACCTTGTTGGCACCGGACGTTATCTTGCGGCACTCCGGATGCTGCTTTATGTACGAGTCGATGTGGCGGACGCGCTTCTCCTCGAATATCTCATCGACGGCAATCAGTATGCCCGTCTCTTCCACGTCGCCAAAGCCATAGTTGATGGCGGTGCCGAAGAGCTTCATCGTCGGCGACAGATTCATGTATGCGTTGATGAGCGGCGGAATGTTATACCCTAACTTACGTATCTCACGGTTCAGGATGCGGTAGTTCTCCTTGAACGTCGGAGCGCTGAAGAGATGTTCAAATTCTGAGTCGGGAGTATCTGTCGTCAGCGGTTTGATAGGCAGGATGAGGCCCTCGGTGTCACCGAAGAAATGGTTCAGGAAGTACAGTATCATGTCTCGGCCGCGGCGTATGTACGACGGATACATTGTCATCTTGCCGAAGTAATACTTCAGACGGGGGTTGACGACGGTGATGGCACCGAGGCCATCCCATAGGTTGTCGAGTGCGAAGATGCTCTTGGCACCTTTCTCCGAGCTCTGGTAGCCGAGCGTGACGAATGAGCGTCCCAGCTCTACCGTCTGATTCTTGTATTCCTTCAGGAACTTCTCTGAGAAGTGGAACATATGGCTTGTGGCAAGCTTCGGCTGCCCCGCAGCGTCCATCTCCCAGTCTTCGCCCTCAAGATAACGATAGCCTCCGATGATCTCTTCCTCCTCAGGGTTCCACACGATAAGCTGTTTGTAACAGTTCTCGCATGTGTCAAAGTCGTCAATATCACACTCCAGGCCCGTTCCGCCGCCGGCAGCACGGAACGCTTCCTCACGCAGACGGCCTATCTCGCGCATCGTGTTAGGTGCGTTGTGGGCTGTTACGATGTAGATCTTGTTATTGCTCTTGTTCGTCAGGCGCAGCTGCTTGTCTTCCGTCAGCTCGGCCTTCAGGAGCTCTTTCGATACTGGAGGGATTATTGGTTGGTCCATAACATTCTCAAGCCCCTACCCATCCTCCCCGAGGGAAGGGGCATTTTAATATGTTTTTTCTGCTAAATATTACGCTGACAAGGCATTCTGAGGTTCCCCTCCCCTCGGGGAGGACGGGAGGGGGCTTTGCCTATTGTCTACAGCTTATATACTTCTTCTTTTATCAGTTGTGCCCATTCCTTGGCCGTATGGCTCTTGTCGAGCGTCTGCCATGGTATGGGTTTGCCTATTGCGACGCGGAAGTCGCGGTTGCGGTTGCGGTACATCTCATCGACAAGGAATAGCATTGCGATGTTGAACTTTATGCCGAGGCGCTTGCAGATGTTGGCGATGCGGTAGAAGCGGTCGGAGTTCTGGCCGCCGAAGTGTATCGGCACGATGTCGCGCTGAGTCTCGACTGATTTCTTTACGAAGGTCTTTGTCCACTCAATGTCGCGTATCTGACCGTTCTGCTTCCTCGAACACAGACCGGCAGGGAACATCAGCATGTGCTTGTCAGACGTGAAACCGGCCTCCACCATGGCAGGGAACGAGCGGCTGTTCTTGCCGATTTTGTTGATAGGGATGCACAGCGGAGCGAGGCCCGGGAGGAACATCAGCTCGTCGCGGACAAGGTATGAGAAGCGGCCGTCGTACCTGCGGCCTATCAAGGCGCCGAGGGCTACGCCGTCGATGCCTCCTAATGGATGGTTCGACACGAACGTGTAATGCCGTCCGTCGCTGTCGTCAGGCAGGTTCTCCATGCCTTCCACCTTCAGTTGCATGCCTAAGTAGCTGACGCAACTCTCCAGCCATGGCACGCCAACCTCATCGCGATGCTCCCACAGGAAGGCGTTGACGTCGTCCTCGTGAAGTATCTTCTTGAGCCAGTTGACAAGACATCGCGGCACAAGATGTGCCTTATTGCCCATCTTGCTCTCTAACAGTCGGTCTATGTCTATTGTTTTCTCCATTAAGCTGTGTTACCCGATGATTTCTCTGGTTAGTGACGGTAAAATAATAAGTTGGCACGATTTGCCTCAGATTATGAGGCTATTTTGAGGCCTACTCTGAAGGAGCGTAGCGGGCTACGTGACCGAAGATAGGACTCAAAAGAGGCCATAAGATGAGGTAAAGCGTGCAAACTTATTTTGTACCAAGTTATTTTTTTATCGTCACTTAGCACCACTTATGCTAACCCATATTCCGTGCAAAGTTACTGAAAATATCTGATAACGCGTTATATTACTGCTAAAAATATACATTATTTAACCAACACGCTCCGCGCGCATGTAATTATCATGCAGCAACAAGCCCCGAAATAACACCGCAAGCAGTAAATATCACGCCACCATCAGCATAAAATTGCAACACAAGCGGTAATATATTACACGGCATGCGGTAGCATATTGCAGCACAAGCGGTAGCATCTTACACGGCAAGCGGTAGCATATTACACGACAAGCGGTAGCATATTACACGACAAGCGGTAGCATGTGATGATGCGAAATGCTGTCTGACATGCACCAAAGACTGAGTAATTACACAACAAAGACTGAGTAATTATACAACAAAGACTGAGTAATTGCATTGTAATTACTCAGTCTTTACTTTTCTACATAATGCTTCTTATGGTGTTATTCGTATTGTTTGAGACCGTCATTCAGTGCTTTTGGGATGCTGAGCGGCTATCTATATGCCGCCGATATGTCTGATTTACAGCATCTTCTCGTACAGATTCATCATCTGGCGGGTAAGCGTGTCGGGGTCAAATGATGTGCGGGCATACTCCTCAAGAGTCTTGCCCATGGCGCTGGCATATGCGGTGTCGGAGAGCAGATGGTCGATGTGGTGGGCTATCTGCTCGGCTGCATCATCGGCATGCGGATTGATAAGGCATGCCGACGGTCCTGCGGCCTCGGGCAACGAGCTCACCGTCGTCGTGATGACGGGTGTCTGCTGCAGCGCTGCCTCTACGACAGGGAGGCCGAAGCCTTCGTAGAACGACGGATAGAGGAATACGCGTGCCTCTCGGTAGAGTGCCTGCAGGAGCCGGTTGTTGTGTATGCCGGTCTCTATGCGGACATCATCTGCGAGGCCATGCGAGGAGATGTACTCCTCCACCTCACGGCGATACTCACGGCCATCGCCTATGACGAGCAGCAGCGGGCGGTTCTCCTTGGGCAGCATGCCGAGGGCTTTGACGGCGGCGAGCAGATTCTTCCTGGAGTTGATGCTGCCTACGTAGAGTATGAAATCACGGGTGATGGGCGATGGGCGATGGGTGGTTGAGGGTTGCTCTGACGGCTGATGCTTATCGCAATCAGACGTCACCAAACACCCATCGGCTATCAGCTGCTGCGCCTCGCTGTGCGTCATAGGCTCGTAATAGTAGCGCTGCACCGGCTGATAGATAACCTCTATGCGTTCTTCCGGCACGTTGTAGAAGCGCATGATGTCACGTTTCGTCGACTCAGAGATAGCCACGACCTTGTCAGCACGCTGGCACGAGTGGCCGTATTTGTAGTCGTATATAAGGCGGTCGGCAGCATGATACATAGCAGGGAATGTCCGCCAGGCAACATCGTGAATAGTGACGACGGTGGCAGGCACACGGCGTGAGTCCATCGGCAGCTCGTTGCTGAGCCCATGAAACAACTGGCAGCCATTGCTGGCAGCCTTATGTCCGAGGCGCAGAACGCGTGTCAGCGTCGGCTCGTCGTAGAGTATGTAGTCGTTATCAGGGAAGAGTCGCTGCATGTCGGTTACCAACGTGCGCGAGTAGTTGCCCAGCCCTGTCTTGTTATGATAATAACGCTTGGCGTCGAATGCTATTTTCATGTCGTTTCTTTTCTATACACTTCATGCACTATAGGCTGCGCCTCGGCAGAGAACAAGCTCTCCGCTATCGGCTTGCACATTAGTTCATACGTCCTCATCCAATTGTGTGATACGTTTCACCGCCTCATCAAAGACAGGCATAAGCTCAGCAACGGTGTTGGCACGAAGCATGGCTATGCGTATCGGACGGAAGTCGGGGATGCCCTTGAAGATAGGTGTCGCCGCCAGATGACGACGTGTGTGGAGGACGCCGCGATACTCGGCAAGCTTCAGGTCGCGCTCGCTGCCACGCCGTACGGCATCGGCTGTCAGCCTCTCTACGTTTATGCGCAGCTGCTCACGCAACAGGTTTACCTTCTCTTCAAGTGTCACCTCGCCTCTGTTGAAGAACCACGGGCAGCCGAAGGTGGCACGACCTACCATGACAGCATCTACACCATAGCGGTCGAAGGCGCTATCAGCTGCGGCAAGCGACGTTATGTCTCCGTTGCCAATAATGGGTATGTGGATGCGCGGATTGCTCTTAACCTCACCGATAAGTGTCCAGTCTGCCTCACCTTGATACATCTGTGCACGCGTCCGGCCATGTATTGTCAGCGCCTGAATGCCACAGTCTTGCAGCGCCTCGGCAAGGTCGGCGCCCTGCCAACCGCCGTCAGGCGTGGAGATAGTGGCAAGTTCGTGGCCGAAGACATAGTTCTGGGAATCCCATCCGAGGCGGGTCTTGGCGGTGACAGGCGTATGGACTGCGTTTACGACACGCCGCGTAATATCCAGCATAAGCGGTATCGTTTTCAGCATGCCCGAGCCTGCCCCTTTCCCTGCAACCTTCTTGACTGGACAGCCAAAGTTAAGGTCTATGACGTCAGGATGTGCCTGATCCTCGACGATGCGGGCGGCTTCAACGACGGCATCGGCATCATGTCCGTATATCTGAATGCCTACCGGACGCTCGTCATCAGATATTGTGAGCTTGTCAAGGGTAGAGCGCACCGACCGCACAAGGGCCTCGGCAGCCACAAACTCGCTATATACCATCGCCGCACCTTGCTGGCGGCACAGCCTGCGGAAGCCTATGTCGGTGACGTCCTCCATAGGTGCGAGGAACAAAGGCTTATCATCAAATTCTATATTACCTATCTTCATAAACAGTTATGCTTTATGAATTGTGCCTTGTATGTTATGCATTCGTTAACTCTAAATTATGCTTTCGTTGATTCAGAATTATGCATTATGAATTGTGAATTATGCATTACACATTGTGATTTGTGCATTATGAATTATGCATTAATTAAGTGGTACGTGCCACCGGCCAGCTGTTTAATGACTCCTTGCATCTCAAGTTCAAAGAGAATTGATGACACTTGGCCTATCGGCAGATTACAACGCTGGCTTATGACGTTCTGTTGCAGGTCGGCATCGTGTAGTGTCTGTACCACAACCTGCTGCTCATGCGACAGCAAAGGGAACAGACTGGGCTGTATGCCCTGACTGCGTTGCGCTGCGGTCTCCTGCGCGGTGTGCCATCCCATGCTGTCGATGATGTCGTCAGCACATGTCAGCATGTACGCCTTATTATGCCGGATGAGGTCATTGCAACCCTCCGACGCCTTGTCGCTGATACGTCCTGGTATTGCGAAAACCTCACGGTTGTAGTCGTTGGCAATACGTGCCGTGACGAGACTGCCACCATGTTGCATGCTCTCGGCCACAATGACACAGTCGGCAATGCCGGCGACGATGCGGTTACGCCTTAGGAAGTTCTGGCGGTCGCCTCGTGTATGGGAGGTGTATTCGGTCAGCAAGCCACCGTTATGCAGCATCTCTATTGCCACGTTACGATGTGCCGCGGGGTACATAGTGTCCAGTCCGTGGGCGACAACGCCTACGGTAGGCAGTCCGGCGGCCATTGCCTCACGATGCGAACAGACGTCAATGCCGTAGGCAAGTCCACTGACTATGAGCACGTCAGGTATCTTCTTCTGCAGGTCGGCAATAAGAGTGTGCAGCATATCATGTCCGTATGACGTTGACTGTCGTGTTCCGACGACAGATATTATGTGCTGGCTGTTAAGGTCAGCGTTACCGAGATAGTACAGCACAATGGGCGCATCGACGCAGTTAATGAGGCGTTGCGGATAGTCAGGCGTACCGGCCACGAGGATGCGTATGTTCTTCTTGTCGCACCATTCAATCTCCTGCTCAGCCCAAGACAGTTGCGGTGACCAGTCGCCGCTTAGCAAAGAGCATAGCGTATCGGTAGCATCCGGCATTATCTGTCGTATGTCATTGCGGTGTGCGTATATCTCATCGGCGGTGCCAGCCGCAAGAAGTAGCTGTATTGCAGCCTGCGGATGATTGAACGTCAGGCGTTGGTAAGCGAGAGAAGACTTATAATTCATAATTCAAAATGCATAATGCATAACCGACAATTGATATTGCTTGATTTTATTATTCAATTTAAAATGCACGATGTAGAGATATAATTTACGATTCATAATGCATAGGTAAGTCAGGTAATACCATTATGAATTATGCATTATGAATTATGCATTAAATATATTCCTTGAGTGCCTCGTTGCACACCATGCTCTCGCCGAGCCTGCCATTTACTATGCAGCAGGCGTCAACCTTTGCCCGGAAGCACATCTTGTTGTCACTCTTGCGGATGATGTCCTGATAGAATACGTAGCACACGCCCTCCTTCTTGATGCGCAGGCATGAGCGGAAGACATCGTCAGGACGTAGCGGTGTCTTGTATTGCAGCTGCATTCGAGCCACTACGAAGTCCTCTCCTTTGTCGTGCATCTCTATGAACGAGACGCCGTGTGCTAAGAGGAACATGTGTCGTGTGTGCTCAAGATAGTGCAGATAGTTAGCGTTGTTGACGATGCCTTGTATGTCGCACTCGTAGTCGCGCACTTGCATCTCGGTTTCAAAATGATAGGATGAGCCTCCTATTCCCTCCGAATGGGACTTTTTGATATGTTCTGTCTGTTGATTATTCATAATAGCTTGCGGGCGTTCTTTGCTTGGAATGACTGGGGAATTGTCTGATATCGGACAATGTTTCAGTGGAAGTTACTTGGTGGTTACTGCAAGATGCAGCACTGATGTCCTTAAGATGCAGCACTGATGCCCTTAAGATGCGGCACTGATGTCCTTAAGATGCGGCACTGATGTCCTAAAGATGCGGCACTAATATCCTAAAGATGCGGCATTAACGGCCTCTACCCTTGGGTGTGGTTGGTTACTTCTTCTTCGGCCGACGGCGAGCCCATCCCTCCTCAGAGAAGTCGGGTTCCTCACCTCGGAACTCAATGTCGCGGTTGTTGGCCATCAGCGAGCGCCAGTCGTCGGCAGTGAATTCCCCTTGCTGGCGGTTTTTCTTCTTGCCTGGCTTCATAAACGGACGGCCGTCATCACGACGTTTTGGGCGGTCATCGCGGTCCCGACGGTTCTTCCGTCCGTTACGATCCTTACGTTCAAAGCGGTCGTTACGGTCGAAGCGGTCGTAAGCCTTACGGCCGTGTTCGCGCTGCACAGGAGCGTCAAACGCACCTTCCGGCTTTCCGTCGCCCTCAGCATTGCATCGCACTTGGCGTCCGTGATACGTGGTACCGTCAAGAGCTCCCATGACGTTCTGTGCATCCTTGTCGGGCACTTCAATAAAGCAGTAGTGCGACATGAGGTCGATGTGTCCCACCTCCTGCCGTGCACGGTCCTGTCCGCGGCCACGTCCTGAGCAATGCTGGTTTATGAACTGCATCACTTCGCCCGGGTAGAAGCCCTCTGCCTTGCCAAGGTTTATGAAGAGGCGCGTATATCCCTGCTGCGCCCGATGCTCCGGTCCGCGGTCTCGCCCGTCGCGGTCACGGCGTCGACTGTCACCATTCTTCTTGCCGTCCTTGCCTTTGCTGTCGCGCACTTCCTCAATGTCCGGCTCGTCAGCGTAATACTCCAGGAACTTCGAGAACTCCATCATGACAATCTTCTTGATGATGTCATCCTTGTCAAAGTATTCGAAGTGTCGCTGTATCTCCTGCATGAACGGCTCTATTGTCTCGTCGTCGACGTCAACCTTCGTTATCTGGTCCATGACGCGGAACAGCTGCTTCTTGCATATCTCGGTAGGTGTAGGCAGCGTGCCCCGTGTGAATTTCTTGTTGATAATCTTCTCGACGTCGCGTATCTTCCATTGCTCACGACTGTGAACGATAGCTATTGACGAGCCCTTCTTACCCGCGCGGCCTGTTCGTCCAGAGCGGTGCGTGTACGATTCGGTATCATCAGGCATGCCATAGTTGATGACGTGAGTGAGGTCATCGACATCCAATCCGCGTGCTGCGACATCTGTTGCGACGAGCAACTGCACAGTGTGCTGGCGGAACTTCTGCATGGTTTGGTCGCGCTGCGGCTGCGAGAGGTCGCCGTGTAGAGACTCGGCATTGTACCCGTCGCGTATGAGTTTGTCGGCAATCTCCTGCGTCTCCACCTTCGTTCGGCAGAATATGATGGCGTATATCTTAGGGTAGAAGTCGACTATTCGCTTCAGAGCGAGGTATTTATCCTTAGCCTGTACCATGTAGTACGTATGGTCGACATTCTCCGCTCCCTCGTTGCGTGAGCCCACAACGACTTCCTCATAGTCGTGCAGATACTGCCGAGCAATCTTCTCGACGTCGCGAGACATCGTGGCAGAGAACATGAGTGTGCGCAGGCCGGAGTCAGCCTGACTTGCAGGATGCTCAGGTTTTGCCGGATAATCCGGAGTTTCCGGATTGTCTGGATTGTCCGGATTATCCTGTAATATGCCACCCCTTACCTGGTCAAAAATAGCGTTTATGCTATCCGAGAAGCCCATGTTGAGCATCTCGTCGGCTTCGTCAAGTACGATGGTTGTTGCCGTTGTGATGTCGGCGACGCCCCGTTCGATAAGGTCGACGAGACGTCCCGGGGTAGCCACGATGACCTGCGAGCCCTTTCTGAGCGAGCGGACCTGCGAGTCAATGGGTGCTCCGCCATATACCGGCGTCACCCGCAGGCCGTCCATATACTTACCGAAGTCCTTCAGATCGTCACTTATCTGCAGGCAGAGCTCACGCGTCGGAGACATCACGACAGCCTGTGTCTGCCGTGTGTTGAGATTGAGTCGCTGCAGCAGTGGTAGCCCGAAGGCTGCCGTCTTGCCGGTGCCAGTCTGTGCCAGTGCTATGATATCCTTCTCTCCCGTCAACAGTTTTGGTATCACAGCCTCCTGTATTGGCATCGGAGCCGTGAATCCCATTTCGTCTATTGCCTTGCGTATGGTGTCGTTGACACCTAATTCTTCAAAGTTTGCCATTTATCAGTTGTTATAATGGTGATATTGTCATCACGCACGTCATATTGCGTAATTCGGTGCAAAAATACTAAAAATAAATGAGATGGCAAAATAAAACGCCGCATAAAATAGTCCTGCTGCCACTTTATGCGGGTTATTCAGGTGTTTCCGGATAATAGCAAGCGGTAAACAGCCGGCAAGACATTGATGTGCACGATGATGCAGATGACAGGACAAGATGCTACAGATGACAGACCAAAATGCTACAGATGACAGGCCAAGATGCTACAGATGACAGACCAAAAGGCATCAGCTGACAACGTAAAGACTGAGTAATTACACTGTAAAGACTGAGTAATTAAACAGTAAAGACTCAGTAATTACATTACAATTACTGAGTCTTTACTTTTTGAAATGCTACCGATGGCGGTGTCAGATGTTACCGATGACGGCGTCAGATGCTACCGATGGCGGCGTCAGATGCTACCGATGGCAATGTTGTATGCCTAAATCACAAATAAAATATTATAAATAATAAAGGCAAAGCCCTGGTTTTAGGCTGCGTGATATAAATGACAAGGTTGGCAGCTGACAATTTGTAAGTGCCTTGACTTTTAAGAGCTGGTTATTTGATTAATACTTCACCTTGTCGCGTGTGATGACGTAGCTCAGGTTGAAAGCATTCTTCCACCATGAGTCGGAGGTCATGCTGGCGCCGTACCACGGCATGAAATAGAGCCAGCGGGCGCCCGCTGTCCACATCGCATTGACCTCAGAGAAGGCTGTCGAGCCGTTGACGCCGCACTCAGAGAGTGTCACCATCTTCTTAGGATAGCACTTCGTTATCTCTGAGAACTCCGTGACATTCTGCGCAGCAGTATAGCCATAGAGGTCGCGGCCGATGATATCGACGTAGCTGTCGCCAGGATACCAGTCGGCATCGTTGTTATACTGGCTGCTGTTGCCGTTGTTGTTCTGCGTCGTCCACACCCATATTAGGTTGTGAATGCCTTTCTGCTGAAAGTATTCATACATGGCCTGCCACAGCTTCTTGTAGGTGGCAGCACCGCTGTATCCCCACCAGAACCATGCGGTGCCCCATGATGCGCCGCTCTTGAGCGTAGCGTTGCCGGCGGCTTCGTGGAACGGTCGCCATACGGCGGCGATATTCTTCTGCTGCAGTTTCAGCATGATGTCGCACACCTTGTCCATCTCTGAGTAGAACCACTTATACTCCCATGTGCCGCTCTTGAGTGCGTTTGTGGCATGGAATGTTGTCTCCGACGGCGTGCATGTCACACCTTCGCCGTTGGTTTTGACGACGGTGTCCTCGCTCTTCGGCACGTTGAAGTGCCACATCAGCTGCACGAGCCCGCCCTTGTCGGTCCAGTTTGTCACCGGAGTGATATCAGAGTAGTTTATCCATCCGTTACCCGATGGCACGTAGATGTGTATGAAGTCGTAGCAGTTGAAGGCCGGATATTTGCCCGTGGCGGTGTATATCTTGTCCGCCTCGGTAGTGTTCCAGTTGACGTTGGCTATGACAGACGACAGCATCTTCTGCCCGTAGCACTCCTTGAGGTAGGCATACAGCTTTTGTGCCTCTGCCGTTGCCGACTTGTCGCACAGGTCATCATACGTTCCGGCAGAAGGCTCCGGTTCCGGTTCTGCCTCCGTCTTTGTCTTGAAATGCAGCGTGAAAGCCGGTGCTATGTGTGTAGCGTCCTTGCTGTTGACGATGGCTCCCGCCGGTATTGAGAGCGTGTACGACGTTCCGGCAGCAAGCGTCACGGGGATAGAAATCTCCATTGCCGACCTGGTGCTGTTACCTGCGGTGACCTTCTCGCCGTTGAGAGTGATGGCAGCCGATGTGCCTACGGTGACATCCGCGCTGTACTGCAGCGTGATGTTGGTAACATCGGTGGCCTCCACCTCTGCGCCTTCCTTCAGCGATTGGTAGCATAGGACGATGTCCTCGACAGGCGCTGACGGCTGTGTCGCGCCATCGTCACCGCCTCCGCTGCATGATGTGATGGCGATGATGGCGGCTATTAACGTTATTAGTTTACGCATGAGGTTGTCTGTTTACTTACCATCGTCCTTGCTGAGGTATATGCCGTTGATGTCATGCAGGAATAGTGTGGGCTGCGCGTTGACGAAGGTGACGAAGTCAGAGACATTCTGCTGGCCGGGGAACGGCACGTAGAAATTGCCCGGGCGGGAGTTGTCGTTACGGGCAAAGAGCACGAACGACAGACGGTGATGGTCAAGGACAGGGAGCAGAACGGTGGTGAACCAATGCTCTGTGCGCAGGCCTTGCTGTCCGCAGGCAAGGATGCCGACGGGCTTCTGGTACTGCTTGCCGAGGGCAGTGAGACGACTTAGCTCAGTGTCAAGACGCTTGGCGTAGGCGGCGGCGGTGTCTGCCGTGCCATATAGCTGACAGTCAGCGATGCCAAGGATGTCGATGTACGAGGCCATGTCAGACGTGAAGGCGTTGGCGTCGCATGCCAGCAAGGCGTTGGTTACGTTCTTTGCCTTCAGTCGCTCAGTAAGGCGCTGCCAGAAATTGAGGTTCTGACATGGTGTGCAAGGGCGCAGAATGACGGGCACGCGGACGCCGTACGGCTCGTCGAGCGAGTTGAGGAAGTCGCAGAGGCGGTCTATCTGTGTCCATGTCGGGCGTGATGCCATGTGCCATGTCAGGACGCATACGCCGCTGCGGTCATACTGCTCGAGGATGCGTTTCTTGATTGTTGTGAAGCGTGCGCCGAGGATGTTGCGGGGAGAGGTGCTATAGCTGATTCCGCTGATGGTATCAACAGCCTCCTCAGTATTACCAAGCGCAGCAATCTCCGAGGATTGTAGCCGCTCTATGCCACCTACCTCAAAGGCGGCGATGGCAGGGTGTTCGTTGCTTATGGTGTGTATGTCTGAGCGTGCACTGTCACCTTCCCAGCCGATGCCATAGAGCGTAGCATCCTGCTGTCCGCAGAGATATCCGCGCTCAGCAATGCTATCGAGGTTCAGCAGTAGGTTCTCCGTGCGCTGTGTTCGTCCGCTGTCAGCCAGCGGATCAGATGCCTTCTTATGTCCACAGCCGTACTGCATGAGCAATACGGCTGCGAAGAATAGAGAGTGTTTTATGTTCATTCTTTCTTTAAGGTGGGTTCTATTAATTCCCACCGTATATATTATTAATTATCTGGGGGTGACGTTTTGGCATCTTTGTGGCTCTTTTCAGTTCAAACTGCAAGAACTTTCAGTTGCATAGCCCGCTATGCGCCTTCAAGGTTCTTACACTTTGAATCTGAAAATATCGCACAAATCTGTCAAAGCGAATTAATAGAACCCACCTTAAGAATACAAGAGTATATTTGAATACAAAACGGTTCTTTCAGATTACTCATGGAACTGTGGTGCAGTGTTCCAGATGCTCTGCATGTCGTAAGAACTGTCGTCGGATGTTGCAGCCTCTATCATCATCGGGATGAGAGTCTTGCCGTCGCGAACGTACTCGCCGTTGTTGTGGTTGATGAAGCCATGCGACTCAGTACCTGGCTCGAGGTTCATGTTGTCCCAGAGCAACATAGGTATGCCGAACTTATGAGCGAGACGACAGAAGAAGTTGAGGTAGTACTTACGGCAGAGGTTAGAGCTTGCAGCCTCATGCTCTGAGCATCCGTACTCACCCATGTAGACAGGGATGTTCTGTGAGATGTAGTTGGTGTATAGAGTCTGGAAGACGTCGATGACTGCTTTCTCATCCGTCATAGAGCCACCTGTTGTGGTGTGTCCCCATGTCTGACCTGTAGAGAGACAGAAGTTGTAAGGGTCGTAGCAGTGTACGGCAACCATCAGCTTGTTGGCTGAATCGTCAGGCATGACAGGATAGGCAATGGTATTGGCGATGTTGGCAGCGAAGCCCGGGATACCAATCCAGTGCTTTGTAGCGCCTTCGTTAGCGCGGATAGCGTCAACGGCAACCTGGTTCCACTCCTTCAGCACTTCCTGCATGCTTGCGTTGCATGTGCCCCAGTTCTCGACATGTTCGCCTTCCTCGGTGGTATATTCTTCGTGAATCTCGTTGAAGGTCTCGAAGATGAGCTTGTCAGAGCGGCTGCCGAGCTTTGCGGCTACCTGTGCCCAGATAGTGCTGATGAGACGCTCGCACGATTCGCGTACTGAAGGGTCATTGGCAGCATTGCCAAGCTCTGTCTCGAAGGTGTCGTGGTGAGTGTTGACGATGACGTTAAGACCGGCACCGATAGCCCAATCGACGTTCTGTGCTATCTCGTCGAGGAAGTCTGGGTCGATGTTAGCACCGTCGGTCATGTGCGCTGTCCATGTCACAGGTATGCGGACAGTCTTTGCGCCGGCAGCAGCGAGTGCGGTATATACACTCTGTGTCGGTGTAGCACCATCCCAGTAGCCCCACGTCATGTCGCTTGTCTCGAAGTGGTTACCGAGGTTCCATCCCCATCCGAGTTGCTTTGTCATCTTTGCAGCGTCGTTGTCAGGAACAGTAGGGCATGTCCATGTGAGGTCGATGTCCTGGTTGTAAGCCTGCTTGTCGGCAGTTACTACGAGTCCGGCAGGGATGTGCAGGGTGTGTGTATCCTTGAGGTCAGAGCTGACATAGACAGTCAGTGTGTTGCTTGCACCAAGGACAAGAGCCTTCGATACTGGCTCGCCGTCGAAGAGAATCTGTGATGTGTTCTTGGTGGCGAAGCCTATATTCTCGTTGAACTGAACGCTGATGGTGTTGTCACCGATGAGCCATGTGTCAGCATCAGGAGTAGCAGAGACAAACTCTGGTGCTGCCATTGGCGTCACTTCATACTTTGCGTCAGTGTCAGCGCAGGCAGACAGTCCGAAGAGGACTGCTGCTGCACCGAATGCTGATAATATATTTCTTAGTTTCATTATATCTTGTATTTTTCTGTTGTTAATAAAAGGTGTTTATTCAACAGTAATCTTGGTTACGACAAAGTTCTCACCCTGGATAATCCAGCAGTAGCCCCAGTCGGTGAGAGTGGTGAGTTGCTCAGCGAGAGTTGCTGTTACAGGAATCTCAATGGCTCCGTTGTGATCAGCGATGTTGTATATGCCAGAGTTGATATTGTTGCCGTTGCCGAGGCCTGTAGCGTTGCCAATCTCAGTCTGACCGCCCCAGTGACCATCGAAGAACTGTACCTGCCACCAGTCAGAGAGAGGTGTACCGTAAACGCGGATAGTCTGGCCTGCCTTCAGACCTGCCTCAACAAACATGTTAGGATTGCTGGCACCTGCTGTGCCATCACCTATCTGCCAGTTGATGCTCCATGAGCCGAGGTCAAGGTTGCCGCTCCAGAGAGTGTTCTCGAGTACGGTATAGTGTGTTACAGAAATCTTTGTTATGACGACGCCTTCACCCTGCATAATCCAGCAGTAGCCCCAGTCGGTGAGAGTGGTAAGCTGCTCAAGGAGTTTCTCTGTCACAGGGATATCGATATTGCCGTTATTAGCAGCGAGGTCATAGATGCCTGAGTTGATGTTGTTACCGTTGTTGAGACCTGTAGCGTTGCCTATCTCGGTCTGTCCAGCCCAGTGACCATCAAAGAACTGTACCTGCCACCAGTCGTTGTAGTTAGTGCATGCAACGTGGATGACATCGCCTACTTCAAGACCCATGTCAACAAACATCTTAGGATTGCTGGCACCGAATGTGCCATCGCCAATCTGCCAGTTGATAGACCATCCAGCGAGGTCGGCCATGCCAGACCATAGTACTGTTGTGACCTCTGTGTTAGGAATTACGGTGATGTCGTAAGATATCTGTCCGTTAGACGAGATGAGTGTGAGCTTGCTTGACTTCTTGGCGTTTTCCGGAACACCGATGATGAGCTGGTCGCCGCTTGTGATGTACTGGCATGCTGTGCCGTTCATATCAACAGAGGTGAGCTTGTCGATGTTCTTAACGGTAAGTGTCATGGTGCCGCCGGCCTTTATCTCGTCCTCCTCAGATGGCAGAGCTGTAGCGTAGCAGAATACAGCTTCCTCGATTGTTATCTCAGGAGCCACGATGTCAGTGCCGTTCTTAAGGTTGAGAGTTACAGCGCCCGTCTGTGCGTCCATAGGCACGGTGAGGTTGATGACGGTGCCGTTCTGCTCAGCTGTTACCTCTATAGGAGTCTCGCTGCCATTGAAGGTGACGGTCTTGACGAGGTCGAGGTCGGTACCTGTTATGGTGAGTGCACCGCCTGCCGAAACAGGGTTAGCAGAGTAGATAGTCACTGTAGGCTTAACGAGAGTGTAAGCGACAGTAACCGATTTGCCATTCTTCATGTAGAGCGTGATGTCGCCCTCCTGAGCTGTCTCAGGCACGGTAACCTTCAGCTCTGACTCTGATGGCTCGACAGCGATAGCCTCGCTGTTAGGGAATACAACAGAGACGATGACGTCGAGGTCCTTACCTGTTATGGTAAGCTCGCTGCCATTCTTGATAGCCTTGCCGTTGTTGGCCTTGAGGCTTGTAGGAGCAACAGTTACGAGCTTGCCGACAGGAACTTCTACGCCAGAGAGACAGACGAGGTTGATGTCGCCGTCAGGAGCCTCGGCAGGAAGAGTGAAGGTGAGTGTCTTGCCGTCCTCAGAGACTGTGAAGTCGTTGAACTCATACTCACCGAGTTCGCCGTCAGCGTCACCGGTCTTTATGCTTGCGATGAGACGGAGGTAGTCACCAGTGATGGTGATAGTCTCGCCCTGCTTAGCGGTGATGGTTCCCTGGAGTTCTGCTGAGCCGCGTGGGCTGCTGATCTTAGAGATGGTAGGAGTACCGACAGTGAGGACATCCTCTGACTCGATAGTGTTGTATGTTGCTGTCGATGGGTCGAAGCCTTCTGCTGCCAGGTCGGCATCGTAGAGGCTGATCTTGCCTGTGCGGGCATTGTCAGGAACAACGACTACAATCTTGTAGCGTGAGTGCTCCTTGAAGTCTGCTTCAGAGATAGTGATACCGTCAGCAAGACCTACAGAGTGTACGAGGTTGAGGTAGTCACCGGTGATGGTGAGCTCAGCACCTGGCATAATCTCCTTTGGTGCGAATGATGTAAGCTCGATAGCCTCGGTGTATGTGAGGTCGGACGCTGTAGTGATGCGCTCGTCAGTCTTTGTGACGAGGACAACCTTTCCTACCTCTGGTCCGTCCTTAGGAACGGAAACCTTTATCTCACTTGGCACACCGCTCTTGACAACGTCGATGGCGGTGATGGCGTCGCAACCCGGGATGATGACCTGTGCCACCTGGTCGAGGTTGCTGCCGATGAAACGCAGCTGACCACCACGCATCACTGGCGACGGACCGAAGACGTTCAGCGAGACACCGTCCTTATACTGGTTGGTGTCGAGATTGTCCTCGCTGCAGGCTGCCAGTGACAGCCCGGTGAGGGCCATCACTAACAGTGCGAATATATGGAATATGTTCTTTTTCATTGCTTTTGTGTATTATGCATTATGAATGGTTGTACGGTTGTGTGGTTGTACGGTTGTGTGGTTGTACGGTTATGCGGTTTTTCGGAAGTTACATTTATCCGTCTAACCGAATAACCGTAAAACCGTTAAAACCGTTAAAACCGTCTAACCGTTAAAACCGAATAACCGTAAACCGTTAAACCGAATAACCGTAAAACCGAATTACTTATTCGGAACGACACGGATGTTATCAATCTTGAGGACAGGTGTACAAGCCTCGCCTGTAACACCGCCGCCGCAGAGGAACATCACGAGCGATGCAAACGAGTCCTTGCTGACATTTGCTGTAGGAGCAGCGCCTGAGTAGCTGTAAACGAGTGATGACTTCAGAGGTACAGTTACTGTTATCCACTCACCCTTGGTGTCGAATGTTCCGGATGTTGTCCAAGGACGATAGAGTGCACGTGGCACTGCCTCGCCTGAGATATAGCTGTTGTTACAGCCACCGAGGACATTGCCATCAGCGTCCTTCACGCCTGCGTTGCCGTAAGATACGTCGGTGACGCCGGCGAAGATTATCTGCAGTGCTGCTGCGCTCCAGTTAGAAGCACAGAGCTCGAACTTCAGCGACATATTCTCCCAATCGGTGAAATCAACGACGTCGTTGAGCTTATGTCCGTATGTTGCGCTGAATGACTCAGGGTCCTCCCAGTTGCCTGGCCAGTACTCGAATGAGAAGTTTCCGTCATCCCACGTTGAGTCATCCATTGTCGTAGCACCGTCACCGAGCTGTATGTAGTTGCCGGTGATAGAGGTGTCGTCGCTCTGGCAAATGACAGAGTGCCATCCGTGGCCTACCTTGCCGCCGGAGATTTCCATTGGCTGACCGCCACCGTCGAAGTCGAAGAGTATGCCACGAGTGTCGAGGTAGTGGAATGCCGATGTTGCCTCACCATAAACGTTGGTAACCTTTACGGCGCCTTCTACTGCTCCCTCAGGAACCTTGAAGGTAATAGTGGTGTAGTCAGACGAGATGTCTGTGATGTCAGCCTGGAGGTCAGCGCCGTTAGCATCCTTGAAGAAGACCTTGAGCGGTGTGCCTGGGTCGTCGATGAAGTACTGTCCTACGAGAGTCTGTGTGTCGCCGGCCTTGGCATACTCACAGCCCATGGTAGAGATGGATGGTCCAGGGATAATGACCTGGAAGTCGTAGCTGACAGTGTCCTTGTCGGCTGTAACCATGTATATCTTGTTGGTTACCTCTGACGGGATGTTCTTAGGAACGTCAACGATGAGAGTGTTGTCGGTGATGTAGCTTGAGTTGAGGATGGCCTTCTGGTCGTTGAAGTACATCTCAACGATGCTACGCAGGTTGCTACCTACGAGACACAGAGTTGACTGTGGCGATGCGCTCTCCACGAGCTGACCGTTGGTATAAACGGTTGACTCCGTGTCCTGGTTTGTCTTTATCTCTGATGAGAGGCAGCGCACGTAGTCGATAGTAGGCTTGCCGCCTGCTGTCTCGTACTTGTCAGGCTCATCCTTACATGATGTAAGTCCGAGTGCTGTGACAGCGACGCTGACAGCGAGGAAGAGACCTTTTATGTTGTTTATGAGTTTCATAGAACTTATATCTTTATAATTATTGTATGCGTTAGAGCCTTATATTAATAAGAATATGTCTCGCGGACGTCAACGTGAACACCATCAACGCTTGATGCGAAGTTAGGATTGTAGAGGATATCGTCAGCTGTCATAGGCAGGAAGAAGTAGTTCTTGCCTGAGTCTGGGGCCTTCTTCATCATCGAAGCGACGTTAGGAGCTGCTGTCACATTGTCGTACATGATGTCCATAGTGTCCCACTGGCCTGTCTCGTAGTAGTTCTTGTAAGCTGCGTCAAGGTTCCAGAGTGGGTTACGCTTCTGGTTCTGAAGCTCATTAACGCAGAAGTCAGGGTCGTAGTAAGAGACACGTACATAGTCATACCAGCGGTCACCTTCCATAGCGAACTCCAGACGGCGCTGCTTCCATACATCCTCCCATGTGTATGTTGTCACGAGAGACGCTGTAGGAATGGCACGGCTGCGTACTGCGTTGTAAGCAGCAAGAGCGTCAGCGTCAGGAGTAGCGTTGCGTGAAGCGCCGAGCTTAGCCTCTGCATATACGAGGTAAACGTCAGAGAGGCGGAGGAGGAATGTAGGCACTGTTGATGCCATACGTCCGTCAGACTCGCCGCACTCTGCCTCATGGTCGGCAGTAGTGCCGTGGAGGTGCTTGACGGTGTTACAGCCTGTAGCACTCTCGAGAGAGCCTGTCGTTGACTGCTCATAGATGAACTTGAGGTAGTCGAAGCCACCGTCAGCCTGGAAGAACTGATCGTACTTGAAGCCAGGGAGCATCATGGTAGCCTTGAGACGTGTATCGACGTTGTTGAGCCACTTGTCAGGCTGATCGACGGTGAGGTCGATGCCGAATGCCTGCTGCATATCTACAGAGAAGCCGTTCCATCCGCCCCATGCTGTCCATGAGTCGAAGCCAGAGATGGCGAGGTCGGCCTGCAGTGTGTTCTGACGTGTCCAGTTAGAGCCGCTTGCTGTCCAGCGCCAAACAATGAGGCCCTCAGAGGTGTAGCGGTTGCTGAGGCGGAAGATGTCGCCGTAGTTTGCCTCAAGCTTGCCACCGTAGTTGTCGATGACATCCTTAGCATACTTTGCTGCCATGTCGAGGTCTGACTGTGAGAGTGAGCCCGAGATGCCGGCCTTTGTAAGATAAACCTTTGCGAGGAGACCTTCTGCTGAGTAGTAGCCTACACGTCCTGTGGCAGGCTCCTTAGGCAGATATTCCATTGCCTTCTCCAGTGTCATGATGATATACTCGTAAACATCGGCGCGCTTAACCTTCTGCAGGTTGCTGTATTCGCCAGATGTCAGTGTTTCAGAGGTATCATGGATGATAGGCACCTCACCGAATGAACGTACGAGGAAGAAGTAAGCCATAGCCTTCCAGAGCAGGCACTCGCCCTTGCACTGATTGACAACGCTCTGTGATGCTGGACTCTTAGAGAGACTGTTATATACTGTGTTGGCATGTCCGATGACAGCCCACAGCGAGTATGACATGTTGACGAGGTCTTCGTCTGAGCCGTTGACGGTGAATGTCAGGTATGGGCTTGAGCCCCAGTAGTAGTTACCTGAGAGCACCTCACCGACCTTGATGAAGCCACGCTGGAAGTCATACCATGGTGAGTTATAGAGATAGTTGACGCCGGCAATACATTGGTCGTCAGTCTGATAGTAGTTATCTACGTTGTATGCATCCTCTGTTGGTTTCTCAAGGAAGTCAGAGCATGATGAGAGCGAGAAGGCTGCAACAGCAACGAGAGCTAAAGTCTTGATATTTAATTTCATGTTGTTTATCCTCCCTTGAATTAGAATGTTACGTTAAGACCGAAGCTGTAGGTCGTTGGTGAAGGGTAACGTCCGTTATCCAGGCCATATACGTTAGCGCTTGCTGTAGAGACACCGATTTCAGGATCATAGCCAGAGTACTTTGTCAGAGTGACGAGGTTCTGGATGTTGCAAGAGAGACGTAGTGTCTCAATGCCGATCTTCTTGAGCATCTTCTTAGGGAAGGTGTATCCGAGAGCGATGTTCTTCAGACGAACGTATGAGCCATCCTCGATGTAGCGGTCGCTGATGCGGTCGTTATCATTAGGGTCAGAGAGTGACGCACGTGGTGTTGTTGTGTTAGCGTTGAGAATCTGTACGTTGCTGATGTCGTCATACCAGTTGTAAACGAGTACGCCATCACCACGGTCAACGCCGTATGTGTAGTCCTTGTTAGCGTCGATGACCACGAGCTGTGCACGGTCGTTGACGTCAACGAGTTGGTTAGTCCATGTAGAGTTCATGTGTGTCAGCTTCATCTTCATGTAGTTCATGACCTTGTTGCCGACAGAACCGTTGATGAAGATGTTGAGGTCGAAGTTCTTGAATGTGAAGGTATTCGACCAGCCGAAGGTGAACTTAGGCAGTGGTGAGCCGATATTGGTACGGTCGTTCTCGTCGATGATGCCATCACCGTTGAGGTCCTTGTACTTGATATCGCCAATCCATACTGTAGAGCTCTTTGAGAAGACACCGTTAGATGGATACTTAGCAGGCTTTGCCGATGTCTCGATGTCCTCGAGGCTTGTGTAAACGCCGTCGCAAACGTAGCCGTAGAAGCTGTAGAGCGACTCACCTACCTTTGAGAGGCTGACAACGTCTGACCACTGTCCGTAGCCGATAACGCTTGCTGTAGAAGAACCGTCAGAGAGGTTCACAAGCTTATTCTTGTTGAAAGAGATCTGAGCGTTGGTATCCCATGTGAATGCACCCTGGATAGGATGAGCATCGACAGTGATCTCAAGACCGGTGTTGCGGATGTGACCGTAGTTACCCCATGGTGAAGCGAGCGCTGAAGAGCCGTTGCCCGATGTACCCATGTATGAAGGGAGCTGGAGCTGCATGAGCATGTCCTTTGACTCCTTGCGGTACCAATCTACGGTAAGGTTGAGTCGGTTGTTGAAGAAGCCGAGGTCGAGACCTACGTTGTACTGCTCCTGCGACTCCCACTTGATACCTGTGTTGGCAATCTGTGCCGGACGGTATGACATACCGAGGTCGGTCTCCATGCGTGACAGTGGAGATCCCCACTTGTAACCACCGATGTTGGCGTTACCTGTCTGACCCCAACCGAGACGGAGCTTGCCGTTAGAGAGCCACTCGACGTCCTTGAGGAATGCCTCGTTGTTAAAGCGCCATGAGCCAGCAACAGAGTGGAAGCCAGCCCAGCGGTTCTCCGGACCGAAGTTTGAAGAACCATCATAGCGGTAAGTATATGTCAGGTTATAGCGGCTATCATAGCTATAAGTCCATCGTGTGAAGAATGAAGCCATTGATGATGAACCCCATCCGTAGTTGATAGATGGTGTACCCTGGCCGAGAGCTGGGTTGTGAACCTCGTCAGAAGGGAGGTTAGTGTTAGACACCTGCTCATAGTCGTACTTGCTCTCCCATGCCTCCTGACCAAGCATCGCTGTAATGTTGTGCTTAGAGAGTGTGAGGTTGTAGGTGAGGTAGTTCTTTACTGAGTAGTACTTGTTAGAGTTCTTCTGTATCTGGCTGCTGTTGTTGTCGCGCTTCCAGTTGCCGAGCTCTACGCGTGGCTCGTATGTCTCACCCTTTGAAGAGCCGATATCGAAACCGAGCTCAGTGTGCCATACGAGGTTCTTGATAGGAGTAACGTCGAAGAAGATGTTACCGTTGAGCTTCTGACGGTTCAGCAAGATATCGTCCATCATAGCCAGAGCGATAGGGTTAGGGTTGGTGTAGCCTTCCTGGCTGACAGAAGAGTAGCTGCCGTCTATATTATATATAGGTATAGAAGGAGGTGTTGTCAGCGAGTAGCTGATAAGACCTTCGTCAGAGTCGGCGAGCTTAAGGTTATCGTTTGAGTTAGAGTATGCGATGTTGACGCCGAGCTTAAGCCATGACTTCAGCTGTGCGTCGAGGTTGGTACGCAGCGAGAGACGGTTGAAGTCAGAGCCGATGATGGTACCTTCCTGGTTCATGTAAGAGCCTGATACGTAGTACTGAATCTTGTCAGTACCGCCCTGTGCGCTAACCTGATGGTTGTGCTGGATGGCTGTGCGGAATACAGCGTCCTGCCAGTTGGTACCCTTGCCGAGGAGCGATGGGTCAGAGAGCGCTGCTGTCGCTGTTGTCTCGCCCATGTCAACGAATGACTGTACGTAGCTTGAATAGTCGCGGAGGTTCATCATGTCAAGACGCTTTGTCTGACGTGAGATAGAGATACCGCCGTTGTATGTGAACTTAGCCTCGCCGGCCTTACCATGCTTTGTGGTGATGAGTACGACACCGTTGGCACCCTGGGCACCGTAGATGGCTGTTGCAGAGGCATCCTTCAGAATCTCCATGCTGACGATGTCGGCAGGATCGATGGTTGAGAGAGGCGATACGGTAGATACCGAACCGTTGCCGAGGGCATCACCGAGACCGAGGTCAGCGCCGCTGGCACCAGAGCTCTGTACTATGACACCGTCGATGACGTAGAGCGGCTCAGCGTTGGCATTGATAGTAGCCTGACCACGAACACGGATAGATGATGATGAACCAGGTGCACCTGATGTCTGTACGGCAGTCACACCGGCAGCACGTCCCTGCAGTGCCTGGTCGAGCGATGTGATGAGCGAGCCCTTGATAGCGTCCTCACCTACTGTTGTCGAAGCACCAGAGATATCAGACTTCTTCATGCGGCCGTAACCTACGACGACAGTCTCCTGAAGCATCGTAGCATCACTCTGCAGAGTAATCTTCACGTTGCTGCGTCCTGATA
>R03__coassemble_344_pt1 | contig 27781 bp, 21 predicted proteins | sample R03__metabat2_low_PE_024 | metagenome-assembled genome bin R03 | reverse complement strand
GTAGTATAATTAGCTTTCAAGTAAAGAAGTATTAAGTATAGAAGTGATAAGTTTTAAAGTAAGAAATGTGATGATATTGGTCTATAGCAAGTAATGCATACCTCACTTTTAACTCTTCACTTCTATACTTAGTACTTCCTTACTTAAATAACGCGAGGAAGATGCTATCCACACAAAATCTTGTAGAACCATATAATTAATACGAAAAAAGGCAGGGGTGCATCACTACAGCCCTGCCGGATAATGATCAAAAAATTACTTTTATAAAAAAAGTGTATGTTATATCTCGTTATTATACACTCAGGACAACTTGCTAACCGGCCGTAGCCGGTAGCATTGTTGCCTGTTCGTCACACTACTCGTCCTCAATGCCGCTGAACTCGTAGTCAGCATTGAAACGCTTGGCTGCGTCGCTGCCATTACCCGAGCCGCCATACGGGACGGATGTATCAAGCATCAGAGGACGGATCTGTGAGTGGATAGTCATTATTCGTGGTGTGATATATGTCTTCTTCATAACGCGTATTCCTCCTCTGTTTATTTGTTGATACATTTCTTACCGTTCATAATTACGAGACCCTTTGTGCCTGCTGCTACACGCTGGCCGTTGAGGTTGTAGCATGAAGCGTTGTCAGCGTCGATGTCAGCGTCAATGTTCTTGATGCCGGTGACAGCGTCCTCATCGTCCCAGATGAGATAAACGTTCTTAGCGCCTGATGATGTCACATTGTCAATGCCTTCACTTGTTTTCACTGACATATAAGCCTTGTGGAGAGGCATGGTGATAGAAGAAGAGAACTTCTTGTATGTGCCGTCGGTTGCGAAATAGTAGTTGGTGTAGTCACCGTCTGTAGCTGCTACTGTCTCGCTGTTCTCTGTGACATACTTGATGACATTTTCAGGAGTTGTCTCGAAGGTCTTGCCAGAGTAATCATTGTCCTTCTCGCCGATGCGGTAGTACATACCGTCGGTGCCGTCATAAGCTGTTGTAGAGCCGTCGTATGCCTTCAGCACAACACCGGTGTTGGCAGGGATGAATGTACCGTCACCATCACCCTTCGTGGTTGAGGTCTTCTTCGATGCGCAGTTGATACTACGCATGTGGATGCCGTACTCATCAATCTTATCGACAAAGCCTACGAAGGCAGCCACCTGTGGGCGACTATTCGTCTCGTCCCAGTTGTTGTCGTCGCAGAGGTCAACGTCAAACTCGCGAGAGAGGCTGCTCAATCCGCCATCGCTGATGGCAGGAAGCGGAATCTTATACGAGATCTGGTCAGCGAAGTTTGTCCAGCTTCTCTTATAGTCGGTCTCCTTTGACTTTGCCACATAGATCTTCTGAGTAGAAGTGAACTCAGGGAATTCCTCTGTGCCATATGCTGTGCCAAGCTCGAAGCGCGCTGTAGAGAGCTCGTTGGCACCGGTGTTCTTGTAGTCAGCGAAGAAGATGCTCTCGATGTTTGACGAAGGTGTAGCCTTGTAGGTAGAGAGGTGACCGTCGTTGAAGGCGTTAGAGCCTACATACTCGATAGGGCCGAGGAATACCATCTCCTTTACTGATGAAGGGATATCCTCGAATGCATAGTCGGCAATCATACCTACGCTGACATCCTTGTTGAGGTCAGGGTGATGGACGGTAGCAGGAACGACAGCGGTGTAGTTGGTAGATGTTGACTTCAGCACGCCGACGGTATTGTCTGACATTGCGAGATACTCGTATGCGTTACCCTCTGTCTTATAACCAGTTGCAGAGCCTGTTGTATTGAAAGAGTATGTGATGCCCTTGGTGTCATTCCAGTAGCAGCCATCTGCCTTATATTCTGCCTCGTGTCCGTTCTTGCGGACATTGATGGTCACGAACTTCTTCAGGAAGTCGGCAGCGCTGTAGAGGCCACTTGCTTCGTTGGTATAGTGTGCATTGCCGAAGCGGTGGTCACGGTCGTTATCGCCGACAGATGGATCAGTTTCCTCTTCTGGTGTGATGCTGACAGGAGTATCGCCGAGGAAGGTGATAGAGTTGAGGTTTTCGCAGAACTGGAAGGCATAGTTGCCGATACTGGTTACCTTCTTAGGGATGACGATGTTCTTCAGCTTGCTGCAGAAGTAGAAGGCATAAGGCTCAATGGTAGTGAACGATGGTGAGCGCAGGGTGAATGTGTCACGTGCCTTACCACCAGGGAATGCTATCAGCTTCTCCTTGTTCTTTGATGCGAGCATACCGTCGGTAGTAGCATAAGAGGCATTGTCCGGATCGACATTAATCTCTGTCAGGCTGCCGCACTCGCAGAAAGCACGGAGGCCGATGCTGTTGACGTTCTTTGGGATATTAACCTCTGTCAGGCCATCACACTGGCGGAAACACTCCTGACCGATGGTTGTGAGGCTTTCACATTTCATGAGGTCAATCTCTGTGAGCTTGTCGCAGTCCTGGAAGACGTTATCGCCGAGAGTCACAAGGGCAGAGCCATCGTTGAAAGAGATGTCCTCAAGGTTAGTACATCCGTTGAGAGCGCTGGTGCCGATAGATGTCACTGTCTCAGGGATATTAATCTTCTTCAGCGATGTGATGTCGCGGAAACAGCCCTCACCGATCGTTGTAAAATCGGTCATGCCTGTGCCGAAATGTATTTCTTCAAGGGCACTGCAGTCTGTAAAACATTTATCTGCAAGAGTCTTCAGCTTTGAATTGTCAGGGAAGGTTACCTTCTTGACACCACTATTCTGGATAAACTGAGTACCAACAGATGTTACAGACGCTGGTACGTTAAACTCTGTGAGTTTTGTACAGTTGAAGAAACAATGAGTTCCAATGGCGCTAGGTAGTTGATTGCCGTCGGCGAAAGTGATACTCTCAAGGGAAGTACACAAATAGAAATCGTTAAAGCTTAATGCGTTTAAGTTACTGTTTATATAGGCTGTCTTCAGGTCATAACACCAAATGAAAGCACCGCCATTTGTCTTCGTCACATTCTTAGTGTCTATAGAGGTAAGTTTTGAGTATCGAAATGCATAATACCCTATCGACTCCACGTTGTTCAAGTCCACTTGTGTCAGCTTGCTACTACCAAATGCTTCCGCAGCTATCTCCTTGCAGTTGTCGTGTATTTTGAATGGCACAACATCGCCGTTAGTATCCGTGGTATTCGTTTTTGCTGCTGGACATGCGACAAGCGTGTAGTACTGTGTATCCCCATTGTCGGTGTAGAGCACTCCGTCGAGTGATGAATAATAAGAATTGTAGTTACCGCCAGCATCAGGTTCTGCAACATTGATGGCTATGAGCTGACCACAACTGGTAAAGCATGCATCTTTAATTGAAGAGACATTGACACCAAGGGTTATCTCTATAAGAGAACTAGAAATAAATGACGCACCTATAGTTGTCACTGACGACGGAAGCTCTACATAACAAAACTTACAGCATGAGCAAGCATTATCATTGATTTTCTCGACACCCTCCTTAATTTTGTATGGGTTGTCCTTTGTGTTATTCACAACATGATGTGTTGGCACGCAGATGAGCTCCTTGCCGTCCTTCGAGTAGGCAACGCCGTCCTCACTCATTAAGTAAGGGTTATTTGCATCAACATTGATGGTTGTCCATGCAGTTGTGAAACTTCGAAAATTGCTTCCTGTTTCAATGACTTTGACAGTTGACGGAATGTTCAGTGTGACGACATAAAACATAGCACAGAGAGCGTAAGTATGGATATAGTCCACGCCCTCCGGAACGGTAAGCTCTGTCTTATATTCATATGCTCCATTCTTTTCTTCCCAGCCGCTGGCCCAGACGAGAGACTTGTCGTAGCCATTGTCGGTACTGGTTATAACCATTGACGCATCACCATCAGGATTCCAGAACTTAGTGTTGCCAGAAGCAATGTACATAGCCCTTACGTTTCGACTATAATAGCCCACACCACCTAAATGATTCTTCAACGTCGATGGGAAATGTACAACTTGTACTGCCGAGAGTTTTTGAAAGGCCATTGTCTCCCAATTCGTCAAACCTTCGCTGTAAGTGATATCTGTTATGCAAGATGATATGATAGGGACGTTATCTGCATTTCCACCAGTATGCGTGACATAATACGTGTCGCTACCGCCACTGACGATGAACTCTGCCGGAACGACGACAGTTGTCTGTGTGCCGGTGTATTTGTACAGGCGGACGGTCTTGGCAGACTCACTTACGATCTGGAACTGGAAGTTCCCAACTTCATCGGAAGACACCTCGGCAGTGGTAACATTGCCCGAAGCATCCATAACTTTTGTTGTGGCGGATCTTGCCGTGATGACATCACCATTGGCATATCCCCATGAGTTCAATGCCACGCACAGCATTGAGCACAGAATTAGTAAATGTTTTTTCATTGTTTATCTGATTTTTAGTTTCTGTAGTAATCTGTATCTGATGGGATATAGCCGGTCTGCATGTCTGTCGTAGTATTACATAATAATTCAACGATGGGCATCGTTATGTCCACTCCCATTTATACATATAGTAATAAAATCAAACTAATATGCTGTGTTACAAGCACAAAAAGTATCTCTTTTGTCAAAACTGCGTTGCAAAGGTAATAATAAATCTTAATTTTACCCCCCGAAAGTTAAATCATGTTAACGTTTGTGTTTTTTTGACATATTTGGAGTAAAACGGACGAATACAAAGCGGTCTGAATGGCTTTATACCTAATATCATAATAGTATGTAGAAAATAGCAGGAGACATAAATCATGACAATCTCAAATAGTGTTTATGACTCTCTCTGATGATACATATTTCGCTATCAAATGAACCATATGATAGCATGACGACATAGTTTTCATACATCTAAAGCATGTCGCTTACAACGTAAAGACTCAGTAATTGTACTGTAATTACTAAGTCTTTACAATACAATTACTGAGTCTTTATATTATAATTACTCAGTCTTTACTTGACAAGATGATTCATGTGAGCCTTTAAAAAGTAGTTTCTGGTATCACAAAAGGTACCATGTGACGTTGACCACATTTATCCCAGAATGCATCTACATCTTCTTTAGTTTCTTCACTTGATGTCAGAACAGGTTACAAGTAGAAATCCTTCATCAGTTCACGGTACCATTCTGAGCGGCTGCCGTCGGCATTCTGCATGCAATAAATGTCTTGTTGAGGTTCGGCAACGTAACCCTTCTGATAAACAAGGACATAACGTTTGGGCTCTGGTTTACGCGGAACACTCTTTATGCCGTAGCAATGCAGCAGCGAGAAACCTGTTATGAGACACTCGGCGGAGAACTTCTTCAGCACCTCTGGAGGTATGCAGACGGAGAACACCCCACCCTCTTCAAGGAGGTTGTAGGCACCGCCGATGAGGTCGCGGAACGGGAGGCTGGATGTGTGGCGTGCTCGTGTGCGCCCTTCGTCGGGGTTCTCAAGGCTCTCGTCGAAATACGGTGGGTTGGAGACGATGCAGTCGAAGGTCTTGCCACAGGTGCGTGCATAATCCTGGAAGGCAGCCTTAATGAGTGTTATGCGGTCGGCAAAAGGCGAGCCGGCAAAGTTATCGCGTGCGTCGAGGTATGCGTTGTCGTCAATCTCCACAGCCGTGAAGTGCGCCTCGGGATAACGTTGTGCCATCATCAGCGAGATGATTCCGGTGCCGGTGCCGATGTCAAGTACGCGCTCGCCGCCCTGTGCGAGGCAGCCAAGGAGTACACCATCTGTGCCTACCTTCATGGCAGCACGACGCTGGTGTATGGAGAACTGTTTGAAGTCAAAATAATCGTTGCTCATATTATCATTAACTAAGAAATCACTAAATTATTGTAATAAATAAGGAAGAAAGACGAGATTTTCAATTATTTTATGTAATTTTGCACTCTAAATGGTCATTTTTCGAACCATAATATCCATAAAACTCGCAAACGAACGAAACATAGACGAAGAAAGAAATACGAATGAACGAGAATCCAAATTCGCAGATACAGATGTTCGCCGACTATGACGGCGACATCGAGACATTACTGAACATAGATTACGAGGGTACGATGCCTATCCTCGCAACACGCAATATAATGATGTTCCCGGGCGTGATATGCCCGATACTGATAGGTCGTAAGCAGAGCTTGCGCATCATCGAGGAGATGGACATCAACCCTAACGGCGTCTTCGCTGTGTTCTGCCAGCGCAGCTCTGAGCTTGACAACCCTACTAAGAACGACCTCTATGAGGTTGGCGTGTATGCCAAACTCGTCAACGTCATGGACATGCCGGTGCCTGGGGCACAGAAGACGGCCATCATACAGGCTCTGGGACGCTGCACGCTGAAGGAGATACTTGCCGTACAGCCGTATCTCGTGGGCGAAGTGGCGCCTATGATGGAAGGTCTGCCGGGTGAGGATCATGAGTTTGCAACAGCCGTGAACACGCTGCGCAACAATGTGCAGGAGTATGTCGAGAAGAACGACGAGCTGCCTAACGAGTCGGTCTTCGCCATCAACAACATACACAACGACGTCCTTGCCGTCAACTTCATAGCCACCAACCTGCCTATATCCATACAGGAGAAGGTTAAGCTGATGCAGACGGAGACCATCAAGGAGCGCCTCTTCATGCTGCTGCGCATACTGAGCCGAGAGATTCAGTTCATGGATCTTAAGCTTAACATACAGAACAAGACGCACGAGGACATCGACGAGCAACAACGTGAATACTTCCTGCACCAGCAGATGCGCAACATCCGTGAGGAGCTGGGTGCCACTGAAGGCTCTCCCGAAAAGAAGGCGTTGCAGGAGAAAGCGGCGCAGATGCTGTGGAAGGACGAGGTGAAAGAGGTATTCAACAAGGAGTTTGAGAAACTTGACAACTACAACCCGCAGTCGCCTGACTATCAGACACAGCTTACGTATCTGCAAACCATCGTCTCGCTGCCATGGGACAAGAAGACGACAGACAACCTCGACCTTAAACACGCTGAGCGCATTCTCAATGCCGACCACTACGGCATGGACAAGGTTAAGGAGCGCATCATGGAATTCCTTGCCGTCATGAAGATGAGGTCGCTGGCACGTCAGCAGGACCAGTCGCTGAAGCATAAGTCGCAGATAATATGCCTCTTCGGCCCTCCGGGAGTGGGCAAGACATCACTCGGCAAGAGCATAGCCAAAGCCATGGACCGTAAGTATGCCCGCATATCACTGGGCGGTATGCACGATGAGAGCGAGATACGCGGACACCGACGCACATACATCGGTGCTATGCCGGGACGTATCATAAAGGCTCTGCAGAAGGTAGGCTCAAGCAATCCTGTCTTCATCCTCGACGAGATAGACAAGGTGACGCAGCAAACCATCAACGGCGATCCTACATCGGCACTGCTGGAAGTGCTCGATCCAGAGCAGAACGCTACGTTCCACGACAACTACCTCGACATCGACTACGACCTCTCGGACGTGCTCTTCGTATGTACGGCAAATGACCTCGGCACACTACCCCGCCCTCTCCTCGACCGCATGGAACTCATCGAGTTGACCGGCTACACTACGGAGGAGAAGTATGAGATTGCGAAGCGGCACCTTGTGAAGCGCGACAAGCAGGACACAGGCTTCGCCGCAAAGGACTATAAGGAACTGAAGTTCGACAAGAAAGCACTCATCAAGATTATCGAGCAATACACCCGCGAGAGTGGAGTACGTCAGCTTGACCGTCAGATAAACAAGGTATTCCGCAAGATAGCAGTTAAAGCGCTGCAGTCAGAACAGGTCAGCGACCAGACGTTGGGCGTCATCACCGGCGACGCCGTAGGCAAGGTGACAGAGGAGCAGATAGAGGAATATCTCGGCAAGCCTATCTTCACACGCGACATCTATCAGGGTAACAGCTACGCTGGAGTAGTTACAGGACTGGCATGGACAAGCGTCGGAGGCGAGATATTGTTCATCGAGACATCTCTGTCAAAGGGAAAGGCAGGCAAACTGACACTTACTGGCAACCTCGGCGACGTCATGAAGGAGTCGGCCGTGCTGGCTCTGGAATATTGCAAGGCTCATGCTGACGTGCTGGGCATTGACTACCGCATCTTCGACAACTACAACATACACATCCACGTCCCTGAGGGTGCTACGCCGAAAGACGGTCCGTCAGCAGGCATCACAATTGCTACATCCATCGCCTCGGCTCTGACACAGCGTAAGGTACGCAAGAACATAGCCATGACGGGTGAGATAACGCTGCGCGGAAAGGTACTGCCTGTGGGTGGCATCAAGGAGAAGATACTTGCTGCGAAGCGTGCCGGAATAACCGATATCATGCTGTGTCAGGAGAACAGGAAGGACATCGAGGAGATCCCCGACTTCTATCTTACAGGCGTTACCTTCCATTATGTGGAGAATGTCAAGGATGTCTGGGACTTCGCTTTGACAGATGAGAAGGTTGAAGATGCTGTCATCTTCACGTTTGAAGACTCAAAATGACAAATTAACAAATTAACAAATTTACGAAATTACGAATTATGACATGCACTACTTGCTTACATTCAGATAACACCGCTAATCATAATTCGTAAATTCGTAAATTTGTAAATTCGTAAACTCGATATAAATTGGACTTTAAGTTACAACATACAGACACCCGCTCTGATGCCCGCGCCGGCATCATAACGACTCCTCACGGCGAAGTGAAGACGCCTATCTTCATGCCTGTCGGTACATGCGGAGCTGTGAAAGGCGTTCACTTCACGGAGCTGCGCGAACAGGTGAAGGCACAGATAATACTCGGCAACACATACCATCTGTATCTGCGCCCAGGACTTGACATACTGCGTAAGGCAGGAGGACTGCATGGCTTCAATGGCTGGGAGAAACCGATACTAACCGACTCGGGTGGCTTTCAGGTATTCTCATTGACCGGAATACGCAAGCTGCGGGAGGAAGGCTGCGAGTTCCGCTCACACATTGACGGCTCGAAGCATATCTTCACACCCGAGAACGTCATGGACACGGAACGTATAATAGGTGCCGACATCATGATGGCCTTTGACGAGTGCGCACCCGGCGAGGCAGATTATGGCTACGCTAAGAAATCGATGGAGATGACACACCGTTGGCTTGACCGCTGCCTGAAGCATTTCAACGAGACAGAGCCTCTATACGGTTACGAGCAGACGCTGATGCCGATAGTACAGGGATGCAAGTACCCTGACCTGCGTCGAGAGTCGGCAAAGTACATTGCCGATAAGGGTGCTGACGCCAATGCCATAGGTGGCCTTGCCGTAGGCGAACCTACAGAGGTGATGTACGAGATGATTGAGGTCGTCAACGAGATACTGCCTAAGGACAAGCCACGTTACCTGATGGGTGTCGGTACGCCTCAGAACATCCTTGAGGCAATAGAGCGTGGCGTCGATATGTTTGACTGTGTCATGCCTACACGTAACGGTCGCAACGCTATGCTGTTTACCTACGAAGGCACGATGAATATGAAGAACAAGAAGTGGGAGGATGACTTTACGCCGATAGACCCTACCGGCTGTTTCGTCGACCAGACTTACACAAAGGCTTACCTGCACCATCTCTTCAAGGCACAGGAACTGCTTGCCATGCAGATAGCCAGCATACATAACCTCGCCTTCTATCTGCGCCTTGTCACCGATGCACGCGAACACATAATACAGGGCGACTTCACACAGTGGAAAGCCTGCGTCATTGACAATCTGGGACGTAGAAGGTAAAGAGGAGCACCCTACCCCGCAAGGGGGAATTATTATAGGTGGGTTCTATTAATTCCCACCGTATTATATAACTTATTTGAGGGTTTGACGTTTTGTCACCTTTTGGGCTCTTTTCGGCTCAAACTGCAAGAACTTTTAGTTGCATAGCCCGCTATGCGCCTTCAAGATTCTTACACTTTGACCTCGAAAATAACCTCAAAATCTGCCAAAGCGAATTAATAGAACCCACCTATATAGTATCTGACTTACTGCATATTCCGATGGCAGTGTTAATATAGACGTATTAGACTTACTAAAGACAATATATAACAAAGGTGAAACTTTTCAAGCGTAAAAAGAAAATACATACGAAGCAAAGACGGTTCGGGCGTAAGTTCGGACTCAAGATGATACGCTTCGGACGTAAGGTGAAACCATGGCTCAGATGGCTGCGCTTTATGAAGTATCTGTGGCCGTTTCATTACATGACACGCCTCGACCGATACATCATAGGCAAGTTCATTGGCACATATTTCTTTGCCATTGCTCTCATCATATCCATCTCAATAGTCTTCGACTTCAACGAGAACCTGTCGAAATTCTCACAGTATCACGCACCATGGCAAGCTATCGTCTTTGATTACTATGCCAACTTCGTGCCGTATTTCGCCAACCTCTTCTCACCGCTGTTCGTCTTCATTGCCGTCATCTTCTTCACATCGAAGATGGCAGGCAACTCAGAGATTATAGCCATCATATCTGCTGGCATCAGTTTCAAGCGACTGATGCGTCCGTACATGATATCGTGTGTGCTAATCAGTACTATGTCCTTCGCTCTTGCTTCGTACGTCATACCACGAGGCAATGTTGTGCGCATGAACTTCGAGTCGATGTATAAGAACAACAAGAAGAATACTCAGGCGGACAACGTACAATTGCAAGTTGACCAAGGTGTTATAGCATACATGCAGCACTATGACAATGAGCGGAAGCAAGGATTTGGCTTCTGCCTTGACAAATTTGAGAACAAGAAGCTTGTGTCGCACATGACTGCAGCGATGATACAATACGATACCATCGCCAACTCTAAATATCACTGGAAGGCTCAGAGCTGGAAGATACGTGTCATGCGAGGCATGAAGGAACAGATAACAAGCGGTGCGACAAAGGACACGCTGATACAGATGGAGCCGATAGACCTTGTCTTCACGAAAGGTCAGCAGGAGACATTCACATCTCCGGAGTTAAAGGAGTACATAAGCAAACAGATTGACCGTGGCTCAAAGAACATCGTACAGTATCAGGTGGAATATCACAAGCGCATAGCGATGTCATTTGCATCATTCATCCTGACAACGATAGGCGTTTCTCTCTCATCACGCAAGCGTAAAGGTGGAATGGGAATGTACCTCGGCATTGGTCTTGCGTTGAGTTTTACGTACATCCTCTTGCAGACAATCAGTGCTACATTCGCCATCAATGCCAGCACCCCACCGATGTTAGCAGCTTGGTTGCCAAATATTCTCTTTGCCTTCGTGGCTTACTTCTGCTATAGGAAGGCACCGAAATAATATCCAATTAACAGGTAACAGGTAACAATTAACAATTATGATTACCGATGTTTGCTAACCGCAAGCATGTAGTGCACATATCATAATTATTAATTGTTACCTGTTAATTACTATGTGTTATCTGTTAATTGCTAATGGTTTCTTGTTAATTGCTAATGGTTATCTGATATTTGCCAATTGTTTCCTGTTTATTGTTTCCTGTTAATTGTTACCCGATCAGAACACCCTGAGTGCTCCAAGCAGTTCGTTGTTCTCTGTGCGTGTACCAATTGTGACACGCAGACAATCCTGACATAGCGTTATGCGCGTACGATTACGAACGATGATGCCCTTCTCTACGAGATAGTCATAAATCTTCTGTGCATCAGTAACCTTAGCAAGGAAGAAGTTTGATGCTGTAGGGTAAATCTTATCGCAGACAGGCAGTTGCGCAAAAGCATCCATTACGCGCTGCCGTTCTTCAAGGAGTATGCTTACCCAATGCTGAACGTCTGTTGTGTCGCTGAGCAGCTCGAGGGCTTTCTGTTGAGTCAGAAGGTTAACATTGTAAGGATACTTTACCTTATTAAATATATCTATTATCTCTTTCGAAGCGAATGCCATACCGAGGCGTATGGCAGCACATCCCCATGCCTTCGACATCGTATTGAGGACGATGATGTTAGGATGCTCAGCGAGTTCCAGACGAAATGCCTTCTGAAGCGAGAAGTCAGAGTATGCCTCATCAATGACGACAATGCCGTCAAAGCCATTGATGACCTCAAGTATCTCATCACGGTCAATGTCATTGCCCGATGGGTTGTTAGGGCTACATATCCACACTACCTTCGTACGACGATTACAAGCGGCAAGTATCTTGTCTGCAGACATCTGATAATCAGCAGACAACAGCACAGGCCGATACTCAACGTTGTTAATGTCAGCGCACACGCTGTACATGCCGTAAGTAGGCTCAATGGCCACGACATTGTCAAGACCAGGTTCGCAGAAGCAGCGATAGACGAGGTCAATGGCTTCGTCAGAGCCGTTGCCGAGGAATATGCAGTCGGCCGGAACCTTCTTTATCTTTGCCAACATCTCCTTAACCTCTTGCTGCAGAGGATCAGGATAACGGTTGTACGGTGAATTATACGGATTCTCGTTAGCATCAAGGAATACATGTGCCACGTGTCCGCTGTATTCGTTACGTGCACTACTGTATGGGCTAAGCGACCATATGTTCTTTCTTACTAAATCCTTCAGTGGCTTCATTGTTTATCGAATTTACAAATTAACGTTATTCAAATTTACAAATTAACAGTTTTACAAATTAACGAATTATGATTACCGTTGTCTATAAATCGTAAGCAAACGATGCATATCATAAATTGCTAATTGGTTGATTTATTAATTTGTTAATTCGTTGATTTGTTAATTGGAGATTAATTCGTAATTGATTTGATACGTACTGTCATAGCATTACGGTGAGCATCAAGTTGCTCATTCTCTGCCATAAGCTCTACGGCACGTCCTATGCTGCGTATGCCTTGCTCAGTAAGATGCTGGAATGTCACCTTACGGTTGTATGAGTCAAGGTTCACGCCGTTATAAGCCGTAGCGTAGCCGTGTGTTGGGAGCGTGTGATTGGTGCCGCTGGCATAGTCGCCAGCACTCTCACATGCATATTCTCCGAGGAACACGCTACCAGCGTTTATGACAAGGTCAGCAAGCTGCATATAATCCTTCGTGCATAGTATGAGGTGCTCGGGAGCATATGCGTTTGACAACGCCATGGCTTCTGTTGTATCATGTACGAGAACAAGTTGAGAGTTAACAAGTGTCTTTGCTGCTATTTCCTTACGTGGAAGGAGTTCAAGCTGACGTTCCACTTCAGCCTTTATCTCATCGAGTTTGCTCTCTGACGTGCATATAAGTATCACCTGCGAGTCAGTGCCATGCTCAGCCTGAGAGAGGAGATCGGCAGCGACAAAGACAGCATTGCTCGTCTCGTCGGCAACGACACAGACCTCTGATGGTCCGGCAGGCATATCGATGGCAACATCATGAAGTGACACCTGCTGCTTTGCAGCCATAACAAACTGATTGCCAGGACCAAAGATTTTATACACCTTAGGCACTGACTCCGTGCCATAAGCCATAGCGCCAATGGCTTGAACGCCACCGGCCTTGAAAATCTTGCTCACTCCGGCCACCTTTGCCGCAACGAGGATGGCAGGGTTTACCTTACCCTCACGGTTAGGAGGAGTACAGAGAACAATCTCCCTGCAGCCAGCAATCTTGGCAGGTGTGGCAAGCATCAGGACTGTCGAGAATAACGGTGCGGTGCCTCCAGGTATATAGAGTCCTACCTTCTCGATAGCCACAGTCTTCTGCCAGCATACAACACCAGGTGCTGTCTCCACCTTTGTGCCGTCGAACTTCTGTGCAGCATGGAACGTGTGTATGTTCTTGTGTGCAAGGATGATGGCTTCACGAAGCTCAGCATCGATATTGGCATAAGCTTCATCAATCTCAGCCTCGGTAACTTGAAGATTAGCAAGACGAACATGATCAAACTTCTCTTCATAATCCTTTACAGCATCATCACCACGCTGCTTTATGTCATCAAGAACGCCGGCGACAATGCTGTTGAGCTGTGACACATCCATGTGCGGACGCTCACATATTGCAGCATACTGCTCAGCTGATGGGTATTTTATTATATTCATAACATTTGCGGATAAGAACTGATAGCTGATGGGGGTAGCTTAGTCAGAATACATTAACTTTCACTGATAGAAATAACCAACAACTATCACCCAACACCTATCATCTAAAATTACAGTATCATCTTCTCGATAGGCAGCACAAGGATGCCTTCCGCTCCGGCTGCCTTCAGATGGCCTACTATCTCCCAGAAGTGCTTCTGGTCAATGACGGCATGAACTGATGTCCAGCCTTCGGTAGCAAGTGGCAGAATAGTAGGCGATTTGATGCCTGGCAGTATCTCACACACCTCCTTAACCTTGTCGGTAGGGCAGTTCATGAGGACATACTTCTTATCGTCAGCGATGAGCACCGACTGTATGCGGAAGAGGAAATCATCGAGAACGGCCTGCTTGTCAGGTGTCAGCTCCTTGTTGCCGATAAGCAGAGCCTCACTCTTCATGACTACCTCAACCTCACGAAGCTTGTTGCTGATAAGTGTTGAGCCTGACGATACGATGTCGAAGATGCCGTCAGAAAGACCTATGCCAGGTGCTATCTCTACCGAGCCTTGTATGACATGAACGTCGATGTTGAGGTTATGCTCAGCGGCAAACTTCTTGAGTATTACTGGATAAGATGTTGCAATCTTCTTACCGTCGAACCACTCAAGGCCCTGATAGTCTATAGCCTCAGGGATGGCAAGCGAGATGCGGCACTTTGAGAAGCCAAGACGCTTGACAATGTTGGCATCGACACCACGCTCTACAAACTCATTCTCGCCTACGATGCCTATGTCGGCAACACCGCTGGCGACACATTCTGGGATGTCGTCGTCGCGCATATAGAGCACCTCAATAGGGAAATTGCTTGACTGTACAAGCAGTGTACGACGGGCGTTGTTTATCTTTATGCCTGTCTCCTTAAGGAGATTCATGGTATCCTCGTATAGACGGCCTTTTGACTGAACTGCTATTCTCAACATATCTTTTTACCTGTTACGTTAAATACTGTAATGTTACTGTTTGCTTAATAAAACTTATAATTCGTGGCAAAATTACAACAAAATTTTGAGATATGCAAAATTTAGAGTACTTTTGTGCCCTATTCAAAGAAAAATGAAGTATCTCATTACGTTTTTGATTATATTTGCACTCATTTCGTGCAAGCAGAAGCAGCCAGATAAAGAGGTGACTCCGTGGGGAACTGTTGTAGGCGATGACGGCACGGAACCTGAGGACACCGTCGTCGGACTGATGACCTTGAGCGACATTGTCGCACAGGGTGAGATGATCATGCTCACGCTGAATGGCCCGAAGACATACTACGACTATCATGGACATGGTATGGGACTGCAGTATCTGCTGTGCGAAAAGCTGGCACAGAAGCTGGGTGTGAAACTGCGTGTTGAACTTTGCAAGGACAGCATCGAGTTGATAACGAAGCTACGCGACGGGCAGGGTGACATCATAGCCTATCCTATCAAGACAGAGGAATTCACAAACTGCGGACCGCAATGGGCTGTTAACAAGAAGAACGAGGCTTTGGCAAAGGAGATTAACATATGGTACAAGCCGACGATGCTGGCAGAGATGGAAAAGATGGAGAAGACACTCATCGCCAACGGTGGCGTCATCCGACACGTCTATTCGCCGTTTGTAAACCGACAGAAAGGTATCATCTCACGTTGGGACGGACTCTTCCAGAAGTATGCACCAACGGCACGACTTGACTGGAGGCTTATGGCGGCACAGTGCTATCAGGAGTCGTGCTTCGACCCTCGCGCTCACTCTTGGGCTGGTGCCTGTGGCCTTATGCAGATCATGCCATCAACAGCGGCATCACTCGGCCTTGGTTCCGGCGACCTGTATAACCCTGAAAAGAACATCGCAGCATCGGCACGATACATGGCAATGCTTATGAACGACTTCCATGATGTGACGACAATGTACGACCGTATATGCTTTGCCCTTGCCTCATACAATGGCGGCAAGAGTCACATCCGTGACGCTATGGCTCTCGCCCGTAAGCATGGCAAGAGCGACAAACGCTGGCAGGACGTCAAATTCTTTGTCCTTAACCTCGCAAAGGCTGAGTACTATACTGACCCTGTTGTAAAAGCAGGCTATATGCGTGGCACCGAGACGTCGTCGTATGTTGACCGAATCATGAAGCGATGGATGGAATATGGCGGCAATCCTCATCGCATGGATGGTTTCTCATTCAACGGATACAGCGGTCCGTCAACACAGCCATCCATATCAGGACCTATAGGACCGAAGCCTGCAAAGCGCAAATCAAAGTACAGCATATAATGATGACATAAAAACAACATGTCACGTTTATAATGTTCGGATGATGCTCATGAGATGTCAAAAAAGGCCACGACATACGAAATAGCCACAACAATGTTTGGAGCTGTGGATAGAAATGAATTTCACCTCCATACTTGAAACATCGATTGTACATCTCGTAATGCTTTTCGCTTTCAAGATTTCTGAAGATACGACAATCCCCGACATCAGCATATTATAGTGTTGATGTCGGGGATTATTATATCTCCTGCCAGTATCTTTTACAATACAGCAATCCTCTTTGAATGGCTGAGGATTTTTGTCGGCCATCCCATTCGCTTAGCCATCTCTGCCACGAATCCTCGGTCTTTAACAGGGATATCAATCTGAAGGGAATCGGTCATGCTATACTCCACAGCATCTGAGTTATCAAAATAAAAGCCGACCTCGGGTAGCATATCTTCTGTTATATCGCTTTGCTTAAGAAGACAATCAGCAGAAATCACTTCATTCTTTACCGTAACATGATACAGAGTGTCATCTTGCTCTGGTGAGAGATATGCCGCACGGAGGTCTAACTTCCCGTCAAGGAAAGTCCTCAGACGCAAATCGGACATCTTAACGGCGAGATAGTCATATGCGTCGTTCTTATTGTATAGCATACAAATGTAATTTGAGCTCATTGTGTCAGTTGCGAGAAACAACTGTGGAACATCATAATACTCAAGTATCTGCTTTGCTGTAAGTTGTATCATTTGCTATAGATTTTAAGATCGGATATTCTGAAATGTATTGTTCTCCACCATGTGTAATGCGATAGATGTGCTCCGGTTTGTTTTACAACGCCGTCAGCAGCGACAAGTTGTAATTCAATGATTCCACTGTATCTCCTAAACATCGGAAGTTTCAAATTCCTTTTAGCTTTCTGTAGACTATCAATTACAGATAAGCCTACAGCAAGTGGCAGCATATCTCCCCAAGCTTTCTGTGGATTCTGTTCTGCATAACTCTTGAAATCATCAGCAGAAATTTTCTTGTCAGAAAGCGCGTAGCGGAAGAATTTGTGGTCATGAGGAACCATAATGTCTTCGGGAGGACAGTTCTCTGGCATATCACATGCCCACATAGGTGCATATTCCTTTATATAATCTGCTATGTGTTTTGCTTCTAACATATTGTTTGGAAATTCATGCGCAAAGTTAAGTATTTTTTTTGTAACCTCCAAATAAATAGAGTAGAAAAATGATCTACTGTCTTTTAACAGAGCAATATTACACGATAATCGTCTCACTCAATACCTTTAATAATTTCAAAAGCACCTCCTTAGCAAGTAATTACTGAGTCTTTGCAGCACAATTACTCAGTCTTTACATTGTAATTACTGAGTCTTTACATTATAATTACTCAGTCTTTACATCACAAGAGACAAAATATTGGGCCATCATTCAATACCTTGCGACAGTGCAGACGTATTGCTTGGCCGTGTTAACAGTAGTTTCAAAGCTTACTTTATCAGCATAAGCGGGGAGTATAGTCTTAATGTCGTCGGTTATTCCGGTGCCTAAGAGTTTCAGCAGAGACTCCTTCTTCGTCCATAAGATTGTAAACTGGAGCTGCAGGTCATCATTGCTTCGCTGATTGCCATCGGCGTCATAATATAATGTGTGCAATTCCTCTTCAGAAAGAGAATATCTCGCCACGCCTTCACTGTAACGTCCGAGACATTCTACATCAATGCCGACAGGCTCGGTACTGACGGCACATGCGACAGCATTCTTGCAATGCGAGAGGTTGAAGTGTATATTGTCGTGGCCGTTAAGCTGAGGTTTTCCATGTTCTCCTATTACAAATTCATGATTACGGACGGCAACGGCTGGCATCAACTTCTCGTCAGTAAGCATTGTTTGCAGCAATCGTAAAGCAAGAGCCGACTCTCTCCTACCCGATTCAAACTTATAACGCATGACAATATCCTGGCGCCACTGCGGCAGTGCAGAAATGATGTCAGCGAGCCTCTGCCCGCTGACATCCTGCATGTTGTCTATGATGCGATAGTTTAACATTAAATCGGATATGAGCTACAAAATCACAAATAAAATCGTATAAATAACAGAGTGTGACTCTTTTAGACTCTTAATTTCTTAATCTTTTAATCCTTTAATCTCTCGATTTCTCCTTCAATGAGGTTTGTCAGTTCTACGAACTGCTGGACAGAGAGTTGCTCCGGACGTTTTGTCATCATCTCGTTGGTGAAGAACTCAGGAGAGGCCTGGTTTTCGCCATTGAATATCTGACGGAGTGATACGCGCAGCATCTTACGGCGTTGGTTAAAGACAGTCTTTACAACACGCTTGAAGAGAACCTCGTCGCAGCCAAGGTCGGTGACGTTGTTGCGTGTCATGCGTATGACGGCTGACTGTACCTTGGGCGGTGGATTGAACACCGACGGCTCGACAGTAAATAGATACTCGGTGTCATACCAAGCCTGAATGAGGACTGAGAGGATGCCGTAGGCCTTATTGCCTGGCTGTGATGCTATGCGAAGTGCAACCTCACGCTGTATCATGCCGGTGCAGCATGGTATGAGGTCTTTGTTATCGAGCATCTTGAAGAATATCTGCGAGGAGATGTCGTATGGGTAGTTGCCTGTCAGTACGAATGGTTTGCCGTCAAAGACATCATGCAGGTCCATCTGCAGGAAGTCTCCGCTGATAATCCATGATGCACCTTCCTGTCCACGTCCCTGCTGCACGCTATCCTCTTCGGGCCATCGTTGGTTGAGGTATTCTACAGACTCACGGTCAATCTCCACGACCTTGAATGGCCGTGGCTTCTCTTTCAGGAACTGCGGCATGACGCCCATGCCAGGTCCTATCTCAAGGACAGGTAGCTCAGGGCAGGCATCGACGGTGTCTGCTATTGCCTTTGCTATGCCGAGGTCGGTAAGGAAGTGCTGACCGAGTTGTTTCTTTGCTTTTACTTGCTTCATTTCTCTAAGGTGATGGATGGAGGGGAGTGGGTGTTTGGGGATGGGTGGTAGGTGGTTGCTAACAGCCAACATCTAACACTCATCACCTAACACCTAATTTTCTCTATAGAAATCGAGAGCCTCGAAGATTTCGTCTTTTGTCGCTGTCTGGTTTATCTCTATGCCGCCGATGTCGGTAAGCAAGGTGAAGTTGATGATGCCGGCGGTGTTCTTCTTGTCGTGAGTCATCAGTTCGAAGAGGGCATCATAATCGTCACATGTAATAGACATTTTACCGTAATACTCATCGATGTATTTCACCGTAGTGCGCATAACATCCTGCGGGAAGCCAGTCTTCACGCACGAGAGATAGAGCTCACAGATGATGCCGTAGGCTACGGCATAGCCATGAGGAATAGGCTTGCCGATACGCATGGCATAGCTCTCAAAGGCATGGCCTGCGGTATGTCCGAGGTTCAAGGCCTTGCGTAGCCCATGTTCCAGCGGATCTATCTCCACGACATGCTCCTTTATGGCAACCGACTCGGCCACCATTCGCTGCAGTTGCTTGAGGTCAGGGTGCATGATATCGAAGTTGACGAGCTCTGCCCACATCGACTTTGTGTCGGGGTTGATGAGTCCGTGCTTCAGCATCTCAGCATAGCCGGAGCGCATCTCTTCGCTCGACAAGGTTTCAAGGAACTGTGTGTCGAGGATTACGACATCAGACGTATTGAACACGCCAATCTCATTCTTCAGCCCACCGAAGTTGATGCCAGTCTTGCCGCCTACTGAAGCATCGACGAGCGAGAGCAACGTCGTAGGGATATTGACGAAGTGTATGCCGCGCTTGAATGTTGAGGCAGCAAAGCCACCGAGATCTGTCACCATGCCACCGCCAAGGTTTACCATCATGGAGTGGCGTGATGCCCCACCCTTCTGTAGCGACTCCCAGACGTGGCTGATAGCCTCAAGAGTCTTATTCACGTCACCCGCCTTTATCGTTATAGTCTTTGCCGTAGCGAGACAGGCAAAGTCTTTTACCTTTGGCCAGCACAAGAGCGCGGTCGTTTCGTCGCAGAGTACAAAGAGGCGGTCAGGGTTTACAGCGTTTATAGCATCCTGCAGATGCTGTTCAAGGTTTGTTGATATTATTACTTTCTGTGTCATGTGTTATCCTATGAATGGTCAAACAAATCAGCATGTGATCCTGTATCAACAAGCAGAAGTTTCAATTTCGAATCATTCTGTGTCCAAAGAAGAAGCCAATCGCCTTTAATATGACATTCCCATATTCCATCATATTTCCCATGAAGAATATGAGGGCGATATTGTGAAGGTAGTTTGCCGTCATTTACAAGAATTGACAATACCTTGTAAAGTTCTTTAATATCCAGGCCTCTTTTTAGGCAAATCTTTAAGGATTTACGATATTTACCTGTATATTCTAAGCTATAGGACATAGTCTTCACCTAATATTTGCTTAAACATATCGTCAACGCTATTGGCTTGATAAACACGTCCCTCGCGTATATCATCAAGAGCAAGGTCCACACTACATTTTCTTTCTGAGGCTTTAGGTTCTATCAATTTGTCAGAAAGCCATTTACGATTGCGTGCGCTAAGATTAAGCGAGTCAATATATGTCCAAAGATTCTGAATTGCAGCTTGTGTCATAATCACTTGAATTTAAGTTCATGCTGCAAAGTTACGTAAAAGATTTGGAACTTGCAAATTTATAACACAGAAAAAGCCTGCATCCTTCATGAAAAGAAAGATGCAGGCCTTAGTGTATGTGTAATTAATGTATTAATTTCTTAATATATTAATTTCATAAAGTTACTTTACCTCGTAACGAACTTCCTCTGTACGGAACTTCTTTGTTACGACAGGAGTCTTCTGATCGCCGATACCTGTAGCAACAGTGATAGTAGCACGGTTGAGGTCGTTCTCAGCGAATGGCTGAACGGTATCGCCCTTGTAGTCAACATTGATAATGTCAGCCTCTACACCAGCATTGCGGAGAGCATCAGCAACAGCCTCAGCACGCTGCTTAGAGTACTTCATGTTGATCTTAGCGTTACCTGTACCCTTATCAGCATAGCCTGTTACAGTTACCTTAGCGTCCTTATGAGACTTCACGAAGTTAGCAACCTCTGATACGATTGTCTCGTCAACAGGAGAAGCCTTGCAGATAGTGTAGTGAATAGTACGCTCTATCTTCTCTTCTGCTGGTACCATCTTGTACTCTGTGTCATCATACCAAGTTGTGTCAATGCGTGTTGCATATACAGGCTCTGCTACAACTGGCTTAGCCTTCTTGCCGAACTTGAATGAGATACCGAGGAGGAGTGATGAGTACCAGTCGTGTGAACCTGACTTAACACGACCATTGAACTGGTCGTTGGTGTTGTCGGCACGATACTCAAGGTTGAGAGCAACTGCCTTGCAGATGTTCCAGTTGAGCTGTGCACCGAGGCGCAGATTAGGCGACCACTTTGATGAGTTTGTTGTACTCATGTCTGAGTAGTTGGCACCAACACCGCCAAGGAGGAAGAAGTCGAGAGCGTGGTATGGCTTATTGCTGAATATGCTTGAAACGTTAAGCATAGCATCGAATGATGCTGTAGCGTACTTGAACTTTTCCTTGTCACCTGTGATAGCATTGAAGACCTTTGAGTTCCAGCCCTCAAGGCCGATACGTGCACTTACGAGTGGAGTGATGTTACGGCCGAAGTTTACGCTGAAAGCTGGAGAGAGGAGATCCTTGAGATGGTCACCAGGAGTATAAGGCATCTGCACACCACCCTGGAGGTTAAGGAACCATGTAGGCTGGAAACAGCCACCACAGCACTTGCCATCGCCTGCCTTGCAGCAGTCCTGTGCGCTTACTGATACTGCAAACATTGCAGCAACAGCCATTGCGATTATCTTTTTCATATATGTATTCTTTTATAAATATTAGAATGTGAGCTTAGCAGAGAGCTGCATACGCCAACGGCTGTAGTAGTCGCTGTAAGAGCGCATATCGTAGTCGCCTGCATGGAGGAACTGATAGTTGCCACCAGAGTATGTCAGCGGGCTGTAGTAGTTGTAACCACCCTGTGAGAGAGTAGCACCCCACTTCTTGTTCAGCATGTTTGTGAAGTTGATAACATCAAGACCAATCTGGATGTAACGGAAGTCCTTACCCCACTTGAAGCCGAACTTGTGGTCGAAGTGAAGGTCGAGACGGTTCTCCCACTTCTCATTGGCAGCGTTACGCTCGTAGAACTCACCACGGTGATCCTTGAGATAATCCTGATTAGCAAGCCATGTCTTATAGTTGGCACGCTGCTGATCAACTGAGTATGTGCTTGTAGCCTTGAATGGCATGAGGTCAATCTCAGCATCTGTTGGGATATACATAAGGTCGTTGTAGCCACCGTCACCGTTGAGGTCACCGTTTACGTAGATAGAATATGGTGAACCAGAGTTACCAGTGTAGATAAGACCGATTGTTGTCTGGTTGTCGATGGTGCGACCTGGGTTGCGGTTCCACTTAATGTGCTCGTAAGCAGAAACCATAACCTGGTGAGGAACGTTGAAGTTAGAGTTAGCAAGCTCTGGCTCGTTAGGGTTGCCATGAGTGTAGTTATACTGCCAGTTAGATGCAGCAACAGATGAAGAACCGTTGTTGATAGTCTTTGACTGACCGTATGTATAGCTTGCCATCAGGTCAAGACCGAAGTCGAAGCTCTTCTCAGCCTTGATAGATGCGCTGTATGAGTAGCCCTTAGATACATTCTCGAGAACATAGACACCTGTATAAGGAACAGTAGAAGTCTCGAACATAGGACGGTTGTCACCGATGTTGATGCCAGCTGTCTCAGCGTATGTCTTGCCTGTAGCTGTAATGTCGTAGTTCTTGACAATCATATCGTTGATTGTCTTAGAGTAGATACCCTCGAGTGTCCAGTTGATGCCGAGAACCTTGAAGTCAGCAGCGAGGTTAGCACGAAGCTGCTGAGCGAACTTGAAGTTCTTGTCGAAGGCATTGATTGTCTGTGCCTTCTGAGCAGGTGATGATGGATTGACAGAAGGATCTGCCTTGCCTGCGTTATCAGCATTGTACTGAGGAGTAATGCCTGTTGTAGAGTATGTGCTGTATGAGAACTGAGCGATACCGTTGTTTGAGAAGTTGTTTGACAACCAAACATATGGAACACGACCAGTGAAGATACCTACACCACCACGGATGATAAGGTTACGGTTGCCGAGAGCATCCCAACGGAAGCCGAGACGTGGTGACCACATTGGCTTCATTGCAATCTTGTGGTTTGTCTGGAAATTCCAGCCCTTGCTTGCAGCGTAACTGTTGAACTCAGCGTTCTCGATAGGAGTATCAAGCATGAATGGCATATCGATACGGAGACCATAAGTAAGATCGAAGTTGTCAGCAACAGACCACTTATCCTGTGCATAGAAACCAATCTGACCAGCGCTGAATGTAGGGGTCCATGTCTTAGTGCCTGTTACAGACTCGACACCTTGACCATAACGGAAACGGTTAATCTTGCCAGCATAGAAATCATCAACATTTGAGTAGATGTATGTACCATAGAGATCCTGGCAGAAGAGATTACCGAACTTGTAGAGCTCGTCGTGTGTACCAAGTGTGATAGCGTGACGACCGAAGTTCATGGTGAAGTTATCAGTCAGAGTGTAGATATCCTGATTGAGGGCGTTAGCCATTGATGAACGCTCGTTACCGATGTAGAGAGTACCACCACCAACGTTAGAAATCTGAATCATTGGGAATGGGTTACCTGGGTTACGCTTATCACGAACAGAAGTCCAAGAAGCATGGAACTCGTTGTTCATGTTGTCGCCGATACGGCTCTGAAGTTCGAATACGAGAGAGTTTGTCTTTGATACGAAGTCGTAAGCGTAGTCGTTAGTAACGAGAGAAGAAGCACTTGCTGTGTTGTTGTTCTGCTTAGCGTCAACGAATGACCAGCGGAGAGAAGCGTGGTTACGGTCGTTGATGTTCCAGTCGAGCTTCAAGCCGACCTTGTCAGAATATGTATATTCCTTTGGTGTGCCGAGAGTACCTGTGTATGTCACACCCTGAGCAGCAGCCTGCTGCTTAACATAGTCAAGAAGGCTCTGAGCAACGTCAAAGTCGACCTTTGACATACCATTGTTTGTTGAGTATGCATTGTCATACTCCTTCTTTGAACGCTCAAAGTTAGCGAAGAAGAACAGCTTGTCCTTTACGATAGGGCCACCAAGGGTAGCACCGAGAGTAAAGTCAGTCATTGAACCGTAGTCAGAAGAGTCAGAGCCATCGTGCTTCTGATACTTGTTGCCTACCATGCCACCATCCTGATAGTAGCTGTAAACGCTGCCGTGGAACTCGTTCGTACCAGACTTTGTGATAGCGTTGATAGCACCACCAGTGAAGCCTGACTGACGAACATCGAATGGAGCGATGCTTACCTGAAGCTGGTCGATGGTCTCCATAGAGAATGCCTGTGTACCAGCCTGACCGCCGTTAGCACCGTTTGATGTCAGACCGAACACGTCGTTTGACATAGCACCATCAATCTGGATGGCGTTGTAACGGTTGTTAGAACCAGCGATTGTCATTGCACCACCCTCGCTAACCTTTACGAATGGGTTGATACGTGCAACGTCAGCAACGCTGTGTGTCAGAGAAGGAAGTTCCTGAATCTGGCTGTTGCTGATTGACTGTGCAGCACCGTTCTTAGTGTTGTTGATACCAGCCTGACCTGTTACAGTAACCTCACCAAGCATCTTGGTGTCGTCAGAGAGCCATACCTGAAGGTTGTACGACTCACCGAGCTGAAGATTGATGTTTTCGAAGTTCTTGGTCTGTGTGCCGATGTATGAAACAGTCACTGTGTAAGGACCGCCAGCACGCATACCCTGGATTGAGTAAACACCCTTGGCATTTGTAACAGCTGTATAGCGTGTACCAGAAGGAACGTGTACAGCCTGAATAGTAGCACCGATGACTTCCTCGCTGGTAGACTCGAGTGTTACCTTACCATTAATGCCTGAAGTTGTAACCTGTGCCATAACAGATGATACCATGACCATCATCATAGCTACAAGAAAAGCAATCTTTTTCTGCATAAGTTTGTTAATAATAATGTTTATAAAGACTAAATTTAAGTAATTTTACCTATTGATGATGCAAAATTAAGCAAAATTTTTGATATAGAACACAACAAGATGTTATTTTTTTTCGATTCTTTGATTATAATCAACGAATTACATAAAAAGATGATATTAATCACGTCAATTAAAGAATTTTTGCTTAATAATTTCGGACAAAACACAGTTATTATCACTCAACTATGTTGATTAGAATGGCAAGCCGACAGCAAAATGAAAGGCAAAGTCACGAGAGAGACGTGGATAAAAGATTGGATAGTGCTCCTTGTTAGTATTATAGACAGGGTTTACGGCCTTCATACCGCAGTCAAAACGCAAAATAAAGTAACCGAAGTTAAAGCGTATGCCACCACCGTATGCTACAGCAAGCTGCTCAAGGAATGTGTTGAACTTGAACTGCCCACCCTTCTGGTCTTCATAGTTGCGTATGGTCCATATGTTGCCGGCATCAACAAAGAGTGCTCCGTAAATCTTCCAGAAGATAAATGTGCGGTATTCGAGGTTCATGTCAAGCTTGATGTCGCCCGTCTGGTTGATGAAGTCAATGCGTCCGTCTTTTCCTGTGTATGAGCCAGGGCCAAGGCTGCGCACGCTCCATCCACGAACGCTGTTGGCTCCACCAGAGAAGTAACGTTTCTCAAACGGCAGAATTGTTGAGTTGCCATAAGGATAGGCAACGCCTAAGCCGCCATGAACTGCGACTTCTGAAGCTGTGTTCAGCTTAAAGATATGCGTTGCGCTAAGGTCAACCTTAACATATTGCGCGTATGCTATATTAAATAAGGTGTACTGTCCGTCGCTGTTTTTATGGAACGAGAATAGGCGTGACATACCATTAAGAACGTTGCCCGCTGTTTCGAATCCCACCTTGAAGGCATTGGCTCCGTGGGTATAGCTATAGTTTATGCCAGTCTTCATTATGAAGAGGTTCGAGTAGTTATAGCGCAAGATGGCGTTACGGTTGGAAACGGAGTCAATATAATCATGCTTGAATGTTGCCGATATCCACGGCATGTAGATATAGTTAAGGTCAAGAGCATCAATCTTATACGATGCATGATGCTGTGTATCGTTCCATTTGTAGCGCCATGCAGCAGAGAAGACTCGGCGATGGAACTCAGGACGGTTCTGCGAGTTGAAGGCTATGCCCAACTCGGTCGTTGAGAGTGTGTTACGCTTAAAATCACGTGATATGAACGGCATTATGAAGCGTGGAAACTGTAGCTTTGTATCCACACCATACTCTTTATAATCGGCATTGCTGTAGCCCTCGAGGCCACGGATATTCTCGTATGCGCCACGCAGACGGACAGAGAATGTCTCAGATCCATAGAAGAGATTACGGTTCTCGTATGTCAATGATATTGCAGCACCAAGATCACCAGCAGTATTCGTTCCTTCCGGCTGAATAGAGATAGTGTTGTTCTTGCGCTTTGAAATCTCAATATTGCAATCAAGGAGATTCTTATCCCATGACGTAGAGTCAGTCGAGTCGCGATGCTCTGTAAACTGTATGTTTGTGTAACGCAGAGCCTGCAGACGTGCGAAACGCTGATATGTCTTCTGAAGAGCTGACAGGTTGTAAGGTTCATTCTCTTCAAAAGCAGTGTTCTCGTCAAGAACACTTTGCCTAAGAATGCCAATTGCTGTATCTGTTGGGCATGTGTATTTTATGTTGCGGACGTAATATCTTGGGTGTGGAGCATCAAGAGAACGGCTATTAGCACGATATTGTTCAAGCACGAGAGTCACATCAATGTCACGGCTGCCGGATACGGTGTCAGCGACAAAGCGTATGAAATCCTTATTAAATTTATAATAGCCATTGTTCTGAAGGAATGTTGTCAAAGAAGAGCGTTCCTTATTAAGCTTATTTACAGAGAATTGTTCGTTTTTCTTAAGGGAAAACGTATAGTCTTTATCCAGAAGAGAATCAATGGTCTTATCCTTAATATCATAGTCTATATTGCGTAATGTATAACTCTCTGCTGGATGAAGGAAGTATGTCACCTCACACTTTGGGTGCTGATCGTTCTTATACTTCGGATTAACGTATACAGACGAAGTAACAGAGGCATGTAGATAGCCATCATTGTTAAGGGCAGCCGTAAGGTCACGACACGACAAAGCAGTCTTCAGCGTATCGTAAGCAAGATGCTGCCGTTTGCCATTCTTTAATCCTGGTAATTGATGTATATATACGCGATATGGATGTGTTTCAATGGTGGATCATCAGCAACCACAACAACTTTCTTCACCTCCATCTGCCCCGGCAGGAACTTGTCGCTTGTGGAACATGCACTGAGAAGGAGAATGAGGAACATAAGGCCCCACCTCCTTACCCCTCTTAATGGGAGAGAGGAGGAAACGAGGCCCCACCTCGTTAC